>Ga0315900_10005647_pt1 | contig 17103 bp, 44 predicted proteins | sample LakEriMetagenome_FD_203521 | JGI IMG/M metagenome (GOLD analysis project Ga0315900, IMG submission 203521) | Freshwater fungal communities from buoy surface, Lake Erie, Ohio, United States - Buoy 12 MA114 | ecosystem: Environmental > Aquatic > Freshwater > Lake > Lake biofilm | place: USA: Lake... | reverse complement strand
AAACCAAGGATTTATTGGATAAAGAGACATATTAAAAAGAACAGTTAAGTTATGGCAAACTATCTTGATGGTATGGAAGGTGGAAAACACAATTCTGACAATACTGAAACATCTACTAAATCAAATTCATACACTGTTAGTGTCACTTTTGAATGTGTTGGTGCAAAGAACCCTTTAGAGGCTGCAAAAATTGCAGCAAAACGGTTATTTGAAGATGATGAACATGGGAACGCATTTGACATGGTGTATGAAGTTAATGACGAAATTACAAACGAAAAATTTATAGTTGATTTGGATGCAGGCGATGATTATGCAGTATTACCTAATAATTAAAACAAAACACAATGGCTGTAGAAATCTTCATTGAACCTGAACTTCAGGAATTAGAACAAGCTGACGTAGCACAAGAATGGTTTGAAATTGCTTCTCAATTAGGACTTGATGAGCAATTGAGGCATGCAGATAGAAGTGAGGAGAAAAAAGCTCCTCCATATATGCACATTGACCCTAAAACAGCGAAAATCATTAAAACGCTGTGTCCTGTGCAAATGGAATATAAGAAATACAGGGCTTCTACAATTCCTTTGGATGTGTTGAAAGAGATACAGAAAGCAGAAACAAATGGTTGGTATTCAAGGATACACATTTGTTATGATGACAAATCTCCTGATCCATTTGTAATTGGTTTTACACATTCAGAGCATCGTTGGAATGCTGATATGCATTTGATTGCTCGTTGGGGTGCAGAATTGCTTCCTTTTGAGCAATTGCAGGCTAAAGCTATTCAACGTATGCACAGTGATGTGAAACAAGCAGCAATAAGGCTAAAACATGAGATTGACATGATTCTTGAAGATGTCGATGGGTTTGCTAATCAATTGTTAGGAGGTAAAGATGCTCCTAAGTTTGAGTTTACGCCTCAAGATATCAGTAAGTGGTAAAATTCTTTTTGCAAACGGTCCCACATTAAGTATTTTTATACTATAGTGGATTTTTATTACCTATGGTTATATCCCACCTATGTTTCTACATTGGGTGGTTTGTCTTAATTTTACTTCCTAAAATGGCTAATTATGAAAGTTATATTGCTTGCATCAAATGTTGTATATATAGGCATATCCATTGCCTGTTTGGTTTCCATCTATCGTAATCATCTCAGTATCAAAGAATTAGAGAAAAAACTTAAACAATGATATCAAAAGAAACACTTAATTGTGTAGAAGTGGGCATTCTTACAGATGTACAATTGTTTGAAGCCATCTCCCATTACACAGAACTAGAAAAGAACCTCAAATGTCATGGAGAAAGATATCATTTAGTGTGGAAAGATGTGTTTTACACATTGAACACATTGAAACAATATGAAGACTCCAGAAAAAGGAACAATGGAAAAAGAATTGACATATAAAAAAGCAGATGTCATATTGTTTAATATTGAATATGACACAGATGGTGAAAAAATTGACCTTCCAAAGACTGTTAACACAACGCTTGAAGAGATGTCATATACAGAAGGAGATGTTAATGAGTTTGTTGACATGAATGGTGCTGATTTCATTTCTGATAAGACAGGATTTTGTGTTGTTGAGTTTTTATGGGAAGTACAACCTATTGAGATGGAAACACAGCTGACATATAAAGAGAGATATGACATATGGTTTAGGAACAATTATGAAACAGGAATGGAGAAGAATTATGAAATTGTTCCTGATTTCGACAATCCATACTATGAACCTACACCCATTAGTGTAACAAGTTTCATTGATAGTGAAGGAGATGTGAAAAAAACCTATACATATTAACTCCTGTCCTGACTACTAATTAAAAACAAACATTATGATAATTATTAGCAGCATTGTTGCATCATTTTTTTTCTGCATGATAGGAATGTATCTAGTAAAAGACTATAGAAAAGGTATTTACTACAAAGGAATTGTTGGAAAAATACAGAAAATCATAGCACATTAATGTTACGCATAGTCAGGTGGCGGAATTGGTAGACGCAAATACATCCAGTTATAGGGACTGAAACTCAAGCACATTTACGTTTTAGTAAATGAGAGATGAAAAAACTAATACAGGTTCGAATCCTTGTCCTGATGAAGCAAACAGAGGAGGGAGTGTAAAAGCTCTCTCCAAAGTTTGTTTATTTAATTAAAGGTTCGTATATTCGTTACTACAAATATATGAATATGAAAAGATTTTTTGATAAGGTGATAAAGACAGAATCTTGTTGGATATGGACAGCAGGATCTAGAGGTAAGACAGGATATGGAGCAATTAAAGTGAATGGTAAAGTGGTAGATGCTCATAGATTGTCTTATGAATTGCACAAAGAACCTATTCCTGAAGGTATGTATGTCTGTCACACATGTGACAATAGAAGATGTGTTAATCCTGAACATCTGTTCTTAGGAAGTCCTAGAGACAATTGGCAAGATGGTGTCGATAAAGGAAGGATTTTTCCTTTGGGCCCAAAAGATGCAAAGAAAAGAAAGAAACATCCAAGCCTAGGTGCTTATCAAAGAGGATGTAGATGTATAGAATGTAAAATGTTGAAAAATCTTTCATATATAAACTTGAAAGCAAAGAAAAAGCTCCTGTCCTGACTACTAATAGAGACAAACCCACGCTTCCCATCTCGAAGGATAATGAAGAGAATAATACGTCTCCTAAGGTTTGTCTTTTTGTTTCACAAATAAAAATTAAACAGTTATGGCAAATGTATGGTACAAGGTGCAAATGTCGTTAGAAAGTCAGCAGGATGTTAGCATTCAACCTGATGAAGGATTTGATGGTATTGTTGTAGAAACTGTAGAAATTGATGACAAAACCAAACATCGCATCTATCTTAATAAACAAGAGATGGAATTCCTTATTGCGAAGATGCAAGAAGTCATGAATTATACAATCTCATTTTACATATGACACACGCACAAGCAGAAAGACAATTGTTTAATGTTAAATGGAAAGTTGGTTATTGTTCCCAAGGAGAAAAATGTTGGTGTAGAACAATTGAACCTGTTGAAAAGATAACATATATACATAATGGAGAAGAAGAGGAAATGGAAATAGCAGGAGCTGGGGAAGTGGGAGCAAAAATAGCAGAATACATTGTTAAACTTCATAATTTATACATTGAAAAGGTGATATAATGTCACATGGGGGTGTAACTCAGTTGAATAGAGTGCAATCCTTCTAAGATTGAAGTCGCAGGTTTGAGCCCTGCCACCCCTACACTATTTAAACACTAAAACCTAAAACATGGGATTCTTTGGAAGAGATGCAGGAGTGCTCAATGAAGATTTGTATGTTCTTATTGAGATAAATTTAGATGACGTTATAAAGAGCAATGCAATGTCATATGAAATGCTTTGGAAGTACATTATGAAGAAGTACGAAGAACAACCTTTGAAGTATTTCAATGACACTGAAAGACTAAAGGTTGTACATCTCAAGAGTGGAATCATTAAAACGGTGAAGTTGATTCTTGAAACGGTTTAGAATAGAAATATTAATAGCCTTATTAGTTTCCTCATTAATGACATTTGTCATTGTGGGGCTAATTGTGTTTATAATAGATGAAAACAGACATGCTATTAAGAAATTCTTCATAGACATTATATTAAACAAATAGGAAATGTACATAGAAGCCGTCACTGTGTGTGTTAATTATTCAGATTTTTTGGCACACACGCTTCCTTTGAACAAACAACATTTTGATCATTGGGTGATTATTACGTCTAAAGAAGACAGAGAAACACAAAGGCTCTGTAGACACCACAATGTAGAATGTCTGGTGACAGACAGGTTTACAGAGAACGGAGACAAGTTTAACAAAGCAAAAGGTATTAACGAAGGATTGTTATACCACAGTAAGAGAGAATGGATGGTGCATATTGACGCTGACATTGTTCTTCCTCCCATGTTTAGACAAATAGTGGAGAGAATGTCTCTCAACAAGAATGTCATGTATGGAGCTGACAGGCTTATGTGTCCTGATTTTCAACAATGGATGGCATATGTCAAAAAGCCCAAACCATTGTACGATGAATGGATATTCATACATTTAGATGTGTTCCCTATTGCTAGCCGTGTAGCTGATTATAATGGAGATGGATATGCTCCTATTGGCTATTTTCAAATGTGGCATCCTATAGGCAGCAAGCAATTGCTCTATCCTGAAGAACATGGAGCTGCTGACAGAACAGACATGGCTTTTGCAAAGAAGTTCTCAAGAGAGAATAGAGCATTGTTGGCTGAAATTGTTGTTATTCATTTGGACAGTGAGAATGCCACTGTTAAAGAAATGGGAAAGAACTGGCAAGGAAGAAAAACTGTTGAATTTGGCTATTCTCCTGTAAAAAGAAAACCTAATTACATCAAAATAGCTATTATAACAACATTATCATTAGTATTGGGAGCTGCTGTTGCTTATGCTCTCATCAATCATTTAAATATTGTAATATGAACAATGTAGAGCTAATTGGTTTTTATGGAAGTGATGAGACACATGCTTTGTCTGCTTGGACATCTACAAGCAGAGATTTGACAGATGAGAAGAAGCAAAGGATTCCTTCATTGTTGAAAATGTTAGCAGATGAAGGTCATCTTACACCTTTTGAGAAATCTAGTTTACATTTTTTAGTCACATGTGATCAGGCAAGTCATATACATCTTTTGAAACATAGAATTGGTGTCAGTATTAATGGTGAATCTGCTCGTTATAAGGAATTGAAGGAAGACAAGAGCTATATTCCTGAAGATTGGAATATTGAAATTAAAAAGGATGTATATTTTGATTATAATGGAATGCCTTTTCCAAAAGATGATTACAACTGGACAGAGATATTAAAAGAATATTCAGATCTCGGAAATGCTCTATACCATCAATGTCTCAAAGAATTAACACCTGTTCTTGGTAGAAAACGTGCTAAAGAATCAGCAAGGTTCTTTAAAACATTCAATTCACAGATTACAATGGATGTAATGTTTAATTGGAGGAGCTTTGCACATTTTCAAACATTGAGGAATAGCCCTGATGCACAGAATGAAATCCAAAGTATTGCTCAACAGATGTTGGAATTAGTGAGAAATATTGAAGGACAACCATTCAAGAATACACTTGATGCTTTTGGATGGTAATAATCATTAACAATGGACATAACAAAATGCAGTGGGACTAATTGCCCTGTAAAAGAGAAATGTTACAGATTTACAGCTCCTGCCAGTCAATATCAATCATATTTCATGATTCCTCCTATAAAAACAACAGAGGAGGGGAAATTAGATTGTGAACATTATTGGGGAAAGGGAGAGCCTTTTAAACACATTAACAAAGACAAATAGCTGCCCAATGTGAGCAGCTATTTTCTTTTTAAAACATTAACATGAACAACGAATACATTATTGTCAATAAATCTTTTATTGACAAAAGAATAGAAGAGCTGGTAAAAGAACTTGCATATCATGAAGAGTGGTATAAAAAAGCAAGAGACAATTATCATAACGACAAAAAGAATTGGGGACAAGCAGATGATGGAGAAATGAGAGCTGCTTCTGATGCAGCATCTACCACTGCACATGAAATAAAAATCTTAAAAGAAATCCTATCTCAATCAACTCCTTTAATTCCTGAATTACAAAAAACATGGAACGCTGCATATATTGATGCTATGTCAATAGATGAAGAAACATATGAACCTTTATTTTTTCAAGACTACATCTCAAACTTAAAACTTGATATATGAATACAAATATTGAATTTGAAGAGGTACATAAAGATGATGAGCCAAACGATTATGAAAATAAAAACCTTGTTTGGTGGAATTAAAACTTGATATATGACAATAGAAACAATACTATCAATTTACAGTATAGTGACAGCTGTTGTACTAACTATGACAGCAATCTTTGTATTTTCAATAGAAGGTGACATACCTGAAATAGACAATTTTTATGATTGGTTATTTTATGGTATTTTCTGGACTCTTATCCTGATAAAGTATATGATAAAATTCTTCATCAAACTTGTTAAAACTTGATATATGAAAAACGTACACGTTATTCCAACAGACAAACCAAGTAGGTTACATTTAGGAAATTCAGGTTTAGTTTTATGTGATTTGAATTATAGTTCAAATACCATAAATAGTCAAAACATCTACATCACTTCTAATGAAGAAATTAAAGATTGTTGTGTGCTAAGCACTCATACTAATGAAGTTTATTTTCTTAAAGGTTATTATGGAATCCAACCAATTAATAAAAAAATCATCCTAACAACAGACCAAGACTTAATCAAAATTGGTGTACAAGCTATTGATGATGAGTTTTTAGAATGGTTTGTCAAGAATCCAAGTTGTGAGTTTGTTGAAGTTGGATTACAGCAGGAGTCTTTAGGGGAAGTTTTTAATGGTAAAAATACTAATACTATGTGGACAGACCCTAAATACAAAATCATCATTCCACAAGAAGAACTTAAACAAGAGTATGTGAAATGTACTTGTGCTAATAGTTTAGAATATTCAAATTGTGGTAAAAAATGTGAAAGGATATTGGATGAGCAAGAACCTAAACAAGAAACAATTGAAGAAACTTATCTAAATCAACTAATAGATGAAGCTAATAAAGAATTTACTTTAGACAGAAAATTAGCTAAAGATGTTGCTGTTAAGTATGCCAATTGGCAATCAAAAAGAATGTATAGTGAGGAAGAATGTTATAAATATCTACATAGTTTAATGACTGACATTGAATTGAAAGGGTTAAAAATTAATGATGATACTGATTTAAAACAATGGTTTGTCCAATTTAAAAAGAAATAACATGAAACTAATAAACAAAGAAGCAATGGAAGCTGGAATCCTTTACGTTTTAAATAAATTGATATGACAAAAGATACTTTATTAATCGAGGAATTGAGGGAAGACAGCGATGAAAAGTACAAAGGGGAGGTGTTTGATTATTCCGACTCACTTCCAATTATAAGCCCCAGAGGTTCAAAACCTTCAAGCAACAGAACACCAGCCAAAGTATTGTATGAGTTTTATGAATACGCTATCACAAATAAAGGGTATAAAATTGAATTGTAATGACACAAGAAAAAATACAAGAACGCAACAAAGAGATTGTGTTGATGCTTGGTTGGAAAAAAACTTCAGCACACAAGGTAGACCAATATGGTTGGTACGAACCCGTTGTAGGATATTCTACACCATATAGAAACACGCTTGATACACAAGCGGTAGAATATCAGTTTGATAAAAATGCTTTTGCTACTGGAGATTTGCAATTCCATTTAGATTGGAATTGGCTAATGGAGGCAATTCAATTTTTACATAAACACTTTGAAAGTAAAGAAAGAAGTTGGACTTCGATTGAGAGGTATCCGCTTTATACAGATATTGAGACTGTTTTTGTTTTAGTATCTGATTTTGCTAAACATTATAACGAAGGTAAATTATGACACAAGAAACTTGGAAAGAGTATTGTAATAAGTGTAAAAAATATCACGTTGTTACAAACAAACCATGTCCTTCTTGTGGAGTGCATCACACTCCACAACCCGTAAGTGAAAAAGTATCTGAAAAACATTCCTTATCACAATATGAATGTGATGGATGTGAGGCATATAAAGAACATTTAATATGACACAACAAGAGTTCAACGAGAAGTACAAACAATACATACCCGAAGGTTGGTATGGATTAGAATTTGACATTCCAGAGGTGACAGAATACCTCGATGGTGTGATGCAAGACCTCATCACTATTCCTGGGTTTGAGCTGAAGCAGATTAAACTGAAGTATAATAGGGCAAGGTTCTATTTTGATACTGATTGGGAAGACAAACATTGTTTACCAGATTTAGAATCTCATATTGAAAAAAGGATTAACGAAATAGTAAAAAAGATAGACGAAGATGCTAACACCTGAAGAACAAGCTTTTGAATTAGTGGTTCTGTTCCAAGATAAATTCAATGGAATAAGAAAAGAATTGGCTAAGAAACAAGCATTGAAAGCAGTGGATGTTGTTATTAAATCAGAACCAAGATACCCAAACAATGTTAATTGGAATGGTTCTGGGGAGTCGTACCAATATCATAAAGAGGCGAAAAAAAGGGAAGAAGCTAAAAAATATTGGTTGGAAGTAAAACGCGAAATCGAACAACTATGACACCGAAAGAAAAAGCGAAAGAGGCTCCTACTCTTGTCAACAGCACTACCGACAAAAAGAAGTGGTATCAATTCTAAACAATAAAACAAACAAAATGAGCGGCGGAAGTTTTGATTACAATCAATATCAGATAGGCTACATAGCAGATAAGATTGAGCATGCTATTGAAAAAAGCGGTAGACCTAAAACAAAAGAAGAGCTTAAAGAAGAATCCTGGCGTGGAGAGGATTGGTATGAGAAGTATCCTGAGGATCTAAATCACCACAAGTATTCGGATGAAGTAATTGAGAAGTTTAAAGAAGCAGTTAGGGTATTGAGAATGGCTCAGATCTACGCTCACAGAGTAGACTGGCTACTCAGCGATGACGATGGAGAAGAAAGCTTTCTTAGAAGATTAGATGAAGATCTCACAGAACTAAATAAGAAATATGATAACGCCTAAAGAACAAGCATTAGAATTCTACAGTTGGTTCTACAATAACTTGGAACATACATTCTCGGAAGAGTATTCTCATCTTGAGAAAACTATGTGCAAGATGCTTGCAAGTAAAGCAGTAGAATGGATTATGGATTCCAACAGTGACTTTGCTTTCTCCGGTAACATGTGGGGACCTAACGGTTCTCTATCATATGAAGACTCAGAGAATTTTTGGAGAGACGTAATAAAAGAACTGTATTTAATCTAAATTTAAACACATGGCACAACAAACAAATTTTTACCCAAAAGACAGAAACGGACAAACAGTAAAAGTAGGAGATAAGATAAAAGGATTTGGAAGTTTAAGGTTTCAAGATGGTTACGAAATTGACAGAACACCAATTGTTACGGTTAATTTACAAAATGGCGTTTTATATTTTGGCAATCTATCAGCAAAATCATTTACCGATGGTTTTCTAATTGTTGAAAAAAACTAAACACATGGCACAACAAACAGACGGTAATGATCCAGCATTTGCAACACCTGATTTATATAATAAAAATGGTAACACCTATTGGGGAAGTGCAGGATTAAGCAAAAGAGAATATTTCGCAGCAATGGCGATGCAGGGTATATGTGCAAATAGTAGTCTTGCCGAAAGATCATCCTATAATTCATTTGCTGAATGGTCCGTTCAGCAAGCCGACGCATTAATCGAAGCACTAAATAAAGAGAAATAACATGGCACAACAAACGGCAGTTGAATGGCTATTTTCTCAAATACCCTTTGAATGGTCAAGTAGTCGGGCAGCATATGAAGCATTGGCAATAGCCAAACAAATGGAGAAGGAGCAGATTATTGCTGCTAACATTGCAGGTATGGAGTTTATTCCCGTTGACCCCAATAGACACCAAAAAGATGCAGAAGAATACTACAACGAAACCTTTAACACCAACGAGAAATGACACAAGAATTTGTACCATACCAACTTGCTTTAGAGTTGAAGCAGCTTGGGTTTGATGAACCTTGTTTTGGTAGATTCGATGGAAGAGGTAAAAACAAAGGTAAAATTTGGTATGAAATGCCAAATACAGGACAAGACAGTATTCCTGTTGGAGATGTATTAGCACCAACCTACTCACAAGCATTCCGTTGGTTTAGAGAACAACAAGAATGGCCTATTGAAAGTTGGATACGACCTTTTATATCACAACAACCAAGAAGTTATAGTGCAATGATTTGGACTAGAGGACAAATAATACAGGCTGGTGTATTCTCAACACATGATGAGGCACAGTTAAACCTTTTGAGAAAACTTATTGAAATTGTAAAAACAAAACAATGAACAAGATAGAACAAATGCATTTGGATGCTATCAAATATGAAGAAGCAAGTTGTATGACACAAGATGGTGATTATATCCAATTTGTTGAAAACCATAATTATTATGATGTAGCCGTTAAATCAGCAGAAATAACAGAACAGATTGCTATTGAGTTTGTACAATGGTATGAGAACAGAGATAAATCAATTGATGAGAACATGCTCACATGGGAAGACTATTATAGAGAATTTCTAAAAACAAAACAATGAAAAAATATCATTTAACAATTCTCGGTTATTACAATAACTCAGATACAACACATCAAACAACTATAAAGTGTGATGGAATGAGTAGTTCATCTGAAGGATTCTATAGGTTTTGGGTCAAAATAGAGGGTGATAGATATAAAGATGTTGCATTTTACCCAATCAGAAACACAATCATTACAAACATAGAGAATATATAATGAGGTTAATATTTATACTAATAGTGTTACAAACCAATAAAAAATAAACAATGAAAGGAGCTATTAAACAGGTGGATGGGGAGTGGATAGTGGAATGTACATTGTTTCTCCATCCAACAAATGTTAAACATATTAAACAAATGTCTAATATATTTGACAATATTGAAGCAAGAATATTCTCTCATCATCCTATTATTGAATTTGAAGAGAAAGATGGATGTGCTTATATTGCAGGTTTTGGAGGAGAGGAGAGTATAAAATTTGATTCTGAAGAAGACAGAAAGATATTTTTTGACGCACTTGACAAAAATGATGAAGGATGACAGAGAAACAACTAATTAGTGCAGAATTTAAGAAAGAAGAAGTGTCAGCAGAAGAAGCTGGTACAGACAAAGGATATTATTTCTATGTATTGGAAATAGGAGACATAGAGCTTATTAGCAATCCTAATGATCAATTAGTGAATGGACAATGGGCTTGTTATTTCCTCAATAGTGATGAGATAGAAATAATATATGAATTTCACCTTAGAATGTTAATTAGCATTCTTAAATACAGTCTTAAAAATGTACAAAATCAGGGGCCAATATAGAAAAGAGCTTAAAAAAGAGCTTGCTAAGCTGAAACTTTTTAAAAAGATGTTCTGGATGTATGTTGATGTTGCTGAGACATATGGAGACCCTACATCTATAGAAGAGAACAAACAACGTCTTGCTGTAATTGAGGAACACATTGCTAATTACGAATTCCTCTTAAACGAAAAAATCAATGGAGAACAAAATGAAGGAAACCTATGACAAGGTTCTTAAAAGTGGAATGTTTTGGGAATGGTATCCTCAATTAACAGGTGTTTGGGAAGAGGATAAGGAATTCTGGGAAGAAGAATACTTAGAACAATTGGAAAGGTTTAAAAATCAACACTAATGCAACATTTTAAGGCGATAATCGGAAATATTCCCATAAATAGGCAATAATTTTACAAACAAGTAACACATGGCACAAACGGCAGTTGAATGGTTGGTAAGAAAATTAAGTACCGAATTGATAGGTGAAATACCATTACATAGGTGGGATGAAATCAGAGAGGCGGTTCAACAAGCCAAACAAATGGAGAAGCAGCATCACGATAAATGGAATAAGTTTCTAGAGATCGAAAAGGTGCTTGGTATATCAGATGTAAAGACAATTGAAAGAATACAATGGTACTATAATCAATACTACAACGAAACTTATGGCACAGAATAACATGACGGCAGTTGAGTGGTTACAAAATGAACTTGTTGGTTTAGACACAGCATTTTCGTATTGCACGTTTAATGATAAACTCAAAAAAGCCAAACAAATGGAGAAGGAGCAGATAGAAGATGCACATATTGAAGGACAACGGGTATTTGACAAACATCCGCATACCCAATGGACTAATGACCAAGCAGAACAATACTACAACGAAACCTATGGAAAAGAATAATATGAATGTTTGTGAAGTGACAGTGAAGTTTCATTTGAAAGACGGAAATGCTGAAACAAGGACATTTACAGATTTTGGAGGTGATTGGACAAAGGTGCATGAAATGACAAGGGATTATACAGCAAAACATTTTAAAGATGTGCTGTCACACACAGAACATCTTAACCACGCTTCTTACGAAATTAAAGATTTAGACACATGGATGTAAAAGATGTAGTTCCTTTAGAGCAACGTGAGCAGCTGGTAGAAATGGGATATACCACTAAGGCTAAAATCATTACATTCTCTTCAGTTTTTAGGTGGTTTAGGAAAAAGCATATGCTTGTACATGAGATAAATAGTTATGTAGAAAAATGGGGAATTGTGTATGATTATGAGGTGTTTAGCTTAGTGCTTCCTAAAGATGCTCCTCTCGGTGAAGAAGGAGAGGAATATGATGAAGAAGATTTACAAATGTGGGAAACTCTGGTGGAGAAAGATCTTCTGCATACAGAATCTATTTCTTATGAAGCAGCTGAATTAGAATGTCTTAAATGGTTAATTAAATATGTAAAAGAACGTGAAGCCTAAACACAAATTTAACAACGGTAGAGGAGCCACGCTGTGTAATAAATGTAGTGTAATTATATCTGAAGGGTTTACAGAAGCACTATTCTGCAACACTTGCATAGACAATATGGTGGATGTAGACACTTTAGAAGTGGTGTATTCACAGAAGGCTGATGACATGGATGATGATGGTGATTATCAGGAATTGAGAATATGTGCAGTGGATGGAGGAGCAGGAGCATATTTCTACATTTCTACAAATCGTTGGGCAGTGGATAGTCTTGATGATCTTAAGAAATTATTCACTAAATTTGAGAAAGCATATAAGCTATTAAATAATGAAAATACTACTGTATGATATTTAATAATTTATTAATATCTTCTACTTGATTGTTTCAAATATATAATATATTTTTGTTTCAAATATATTATATGAAAAAGCTCTATCATTTCAATGAGGACTATTTTGAAACAATAGATACAGAAGACAAGGCTTATTTTTTGGGTTTATTGTTTGCTGATGGTAATATTTACATGGCTCGTCATAGAGTACAAATAACTTTAGCTAATGAGGATGCTTACATTCTTAAAGCTTTTGCTAATTGTGTAAACTATACAGGTAAACTTTATATAGACAGAGAGAAATATAGTAAGTTAATATTACCAAGTAAGAAAATGTGTGAAGATCTAATTAAATTAGGATGTACGCCTAATAAGTCTTTAACATTAAATTTTCCAACAGGAATTCAAAAAGAACTAGTTCATCATTTCATTAGAGGATATTTTGACGGAGATGGTCACATTAGTAAACATAAAAAACTAATAAAACCATATTACTATATTAACATTACTTCCACTAAAGCATTTATAGAAGAGTTAAAAAAAATATTGTTGACAAATTCTGTCCAAACCGGAAAGTTATATAAAAGATATAAAAATAAAGAAGAAAGTGCTCATACTGTTTTTATACTTAATAAGTCTACTAAACAATTTATTGAGTATATTTATAAAGATGCTTCTTTATTTTTAACTAGAAAACAAAGAGTGTATGAATAAAATATTATGCTATGACATAGAGACAATGTTAGAATGCTTTCTTGTAGGAATATATTCTCCTGAAGAAGACAAATATTATGAGTTTTCTGTAAACAAATGGGAGAATCAATTAGATGATTTTGTCAGGTTTACAGAGAAACATCCTGAACACTATTGGGTGGGATATAACAATCTCAGGTTTGACAGTCAGGTGGTTGAATGGGTGTTGAGAAACCATGAATATTGGCATGAGCTTGACAGCATGGAAATCTGTAGGAGAATTGCTGAGAAAGCAGGAGATGTTATTCAAGATGCAAACTTTGATGTGTTTCCTGAATATCAAGAAAGACATCTGTCTCTCAAACAGATAGATTTGTTTAAGGTGCATCATTATGATAATAAGAATCGAATGGTGAGTCTTAAAAGACTAGAGTTTGAGATGGATTTGGAGAACATTGAGGAAATGCCCATTCATCATTCTAAAGAAAACCTTACAGAAGAAGAGATTAAGCTGACCAAAAACTATTGCTTAAACGATGTAATGGCCACTTATCAATTCTACAAGGTTACAATTGGTGACACTTCTCATCCTCTGTATAAAGGAAATAACCAAATACAGCTTAGACTGGATATAGAACAGGAATTTGGTATTCCTTGTCTTAACTATTCCAATTCTAAAATAGGAGATGAAATCATCAAGAAGTATTATTGTGATACTAAGAAGATTGAATACAATACTCTTCCCAAGAAAGGTACATTTAGAAAGAATATACCGCTAAAATATTGTGTTCCTAAATACATATCTTTTAAAACACAACAGCTTCAAGACTTTCTTTCTAAAATAAAGAAGACGGTGCTGTCTCAGAATGAAGACTTTGTAGAGAGTATCGAGTTTTATGGTCAGACTTACACATTTGCTAAAGGTGGACTTCATAATGTAATAAATGGAGCAACTTATGAATCTGATGATGAAAACGATTTAATAGATGTAGATGTTAGTGGTTTCTATCCTGCCACAATTATTAATAATTCTTACTATCCTGCACATCTAGGAAAAGAGTTCTTAGTTGGATATAGTAAGGTTTATTTTAAAAGATTGGAACTTAAGCCTTTAGCAAAAAAAGATAGTAGAATTAAAGGTATTGTAGCAGGATTAAAAGAAGCTGGCAACTGTCCCTATGGAAAAAGTTCTGAAATAACAAGTTGGCTGTATGATAAGCAAGTGACGTTATCCACTTGTATAACAGGAGAACTTTCTCTACTAATGTTGATAGAAGAATGTGAAATAAATGGTATCAAATGTATAATGGCAAATACAGACGGTGCTACATTCATTGTTCCTAAAACAAAAAGAGAAATATTTGGCAAGATTAAAGAAGATTGGAGAAAAGTCACCACTATATCTCTAACCTATGAGCTAGAAGAGGTAGAGTTTAAGAAGATGATATTTTCAACAGTCAACGATTACATTGCAATTAAAACAGATGGAACAGTTAAAGCTAAAGGCGACTTTCTTAAAGACTTTGAACTTCATAAAAACAAGTCTGCTAGGATTGTGCCTATTACCCTTGAGAATTATTTTGTTCATGACATCCCTGTTGCTGATACTATCACTAAACATACTAATATCTTTGACTTTGCTATTCGGCAGAAAGCGAGTAAAGATTTCCATTATGAAGGAGTGGATAGAAAAAATGGCAATAAGACTGTTTATAATAAGCTTATTAGATATTATGTTTCTCTCAGGGGAGAAAAACTCCTGAAGATAAAGAACAAAGAGAGCACATCTACAGCTAATGATGTCAGTCAGGTGGAAGCAGGAGAATGGCTATGTCATGTATGCAATTATTTGACAAAAGACCACCCCCTAGAAAACATAAATCATGCTTATTATATTGAGAAGGCAGAAAGAATCATAAGAAAGATTGAAACAAAAGGAAAGAAGACAAAAATTAACATTAACCCCAACCAAATTTCGTTATGGTAACTATTAAGAAAGGTACACACAGCTCATTTAAACTTCCTTCTCTTGTAATAGGACAGAATAGGATTACCTACAAGGTGAGGTTTACACCTAGTTGTAGGTATGAAATAGGACTTGCTGATCAGCTAGACATCAATAAACTATTTGGTATAGGCTATTTCCCTCATCATCATAAGAACAGTATGAGGTTTGGATGGAGATATCTTCCTCACATGGATGCTATTGAAATCATGGCTTATTACTATGCAGATGGACAAAGGATGTATGAGCATGTAGCATTCTTGAAAATTGATGGGAATTACACTCTCATTATGTATATTCTTCCAGATGGTCATTTGTTGACAGTGCTAGATGATGACAATAAATATGTTGCAGGAGATGTTCTTATTAATCGTCTAAAGGGAAGAAACTTTGGTTATCTCTTACGTCCTTATTTTGGAGGTAATCAGACATCTCCTCATGATGTTCAGATTGAAATGAAAAAGGTGAAAGAATGAAATACCCAAAGCCTACAAGAGAAAACATAGCTATGCACTTGGTAGAAGTGCAGATGGAGATGATAGGGAAGACATTTGAAGATGCTGAAGCCAATCAAAATTGGTTTCATGACTACACAATGACATCTGAACAGTTTTTGGAATTCAGGAATAAGGCTATTCCTCTTATTAAGAAGGTGTACAAGTGTAACAAAGCCACAGCATCAAAGAATTTTGATTGGTGGAACCTCAATTGGGGGCTTAGAATATTTCCTATTCCTACAGACGTAGTAACAATGAGAAACATTTTAACAGCATCAAGAAATGGGACAAGGAAAGACCCCACAACAGATGAATGATAGTGAAAATGCTATCATTTTTGCAATACTTATGATCGTAAGTTGTTTTTTAGCATTTCTTATTTATACAATCATTTAAACATGGGAGCTACAGATTTTAGACTGACATCAAGAGGTGTCTCTGTCAGAGAAGCGTTTCAAGATGCTGTAGAAGCAGCAGAGTTTGAAAATGGACATGACAGTTACAATGGAACCATCTCCACTACAGAGTATTATGGAGATTTGACAGACAAGTTTAAGAAGAGTGGGAAATCTATTAACTCATTTATTGATGAGTTTTTAGAAAGTTGTTCTAAATATCATTGCTACAGTATTTGTATTGAAAGTCCTGAAATAGACAAAGGGAAGATAAAGTCAAAAGTGGAGCACATTGTTTCACCGGGGACAAAGAAATGGATATTGAAATACGTGGTTCATTGTCTCAGGGAAGATAGAGTGGTGGGATCATTTCTCACCAAAGGATGTGCTGTTGATAAAGCAAGGAAGTTTACAGAGGAGACAAGACTTCCTACATCTATTGAGATGACAAAAGTGTTGGAAAAGGGAAACACCACTGTTGCAAGGGTGTCATATAAAGGAAAAGATAAATTAGGTAAGTGGATGTTCTTTGGTATGGCAAGTATTTAAACAATAATATATGAATCTAGTAGAGGCAGTAGAGTACATGCAGAAAAGTGAAAATGTTGCAGACTGGAATGCAAGAAGAGACCATGTTTTCACTAAATTTGCAGGGGATGTCAAAGAGCTTATTCTTGCTATTGACAGTCCTGATGAAGAAGGTAAAGGTCTCATTGTCAAGACATTAGGGAAAGATGAGGAATATATAACACAAGTATAATGAATA
>Ga0315900_10005646_pt1 | contig 17108 bp, 16 predicted proteins | sample LakEriMetagenome_FD_203521 | JGI IMG/M metagenome (GOLD analysis project Ga0315900, IMG submission 203521) | Freshwater fungal communities from buoy surface, Lake Erie, Ohio, United States - Buoy 12 MA114 | ecosystem: Environmental > Aquatic > Freshwater > Lake > Lake biofilm | place: USA: Lake... | reverse complement strand
AAAATTCATAATGCATTTATAGTGGTTTTGTTATTTGAAAATTAGTCTAAAAAATAATTTAAAACTCAATTTCAAACAGCAAATTAAATAGAATAACAGAGTTAAAATGGCAATGAAAAAAGTAAGACTAGAAATTGTTGGATTGAGTTATAGTCAAACACAAAGTGGAGCTTATGCTTTGGTTTTAGGAGAAAGTGAGGGAGGTAGAAGACTTCCAATAATTATAGGAGGATTTGAAGCTCAGGCAATAGCCATTGAATTGGAAAAAATGACACCAACTCGGCCTTTAACACATGATTTATTTAAAGCTTTTGCTGAAACTTTTGATGTAAGTGTTAGTGAAATACTAATTTATAATTTAGTAGAAGGTATTTTTTATGCCAAATTAATTTGCACTGATGGCACTAAGGAAGTTGAAATTGACGCACGAACAAGTGATGCCATTGCTTTAGCAGTTCGTTTTAATTGCCCAATATTTACTTACGAATTTATTTTGAAATCTGCAGGAATTGTTTTAGATGACGAGTCTTTGCCTACCTCTGAACAGGTTTTGATTTCTAATGAAAATGAAGACGCTCCCATCTCTGAAAATGAGTATCAATCTAAATCAACCGAGGAATTAAAAAACTTATTGCAAGGTGCTTTAGATGACGAAAAATATGAACTCGCTTCTAAAATTAGAGATGAAATCAATACGCGTAAAAAATCTTAAGAGGATTTTTTTAAGACATAATATACGCAACCAAATTTAACCATGTCAGATTTAAAGTATAATTTAAGGGGTGTTTCTGCTTCAAAGGAAGACGTCCACAAAGCCATTTCTAATATAGATAAAGGATTATTCCCCCAAGCATTTTGTAAAATCGTTCCAGATTATTTAACTGGAAGTAATGAACATTGCGTGATTATGCATGCTGATGGCGCAGGCACAAAATCATCTTTAGCTTACGTTTATTGGAAAGAAACTGGTGATTTAAGTGTATGGAAAGGCATTGCACAAGATGCTGTAATTATGAATATTGACGATTTAATCTGTGTTGGCGCTACCAATCATATTTTGCTATCCTCTACCATTGGCAGAAACAAAAAATTAATTCCAGGAGAAGTTATTGCGTCAATTATAAATGGAACAGAAGAAGTATTGCAAACATTAAGAGATAACGGAATTGACATTCATTCTACGGGTGGGGAAACAGCTGATGTTGGCGATTTGGTGCGCACATTAATTGTAGATAGTACCGTAGTTTGCCGAATAAAAAAAACGGATGTTATTTCCAATCATAGGATTAAAGGCGGAGATGTAATTGTTGGTTTATCATCATCTGGCAAAGCATCCTACGAAACTGAATATAATGCCGGTATGGGAAGTAATGGATTAACAAGTGCACGGCATGATGTATTTAGTAAATACGTGGCAGAAAAGTATCCAGAGTCTTATGACAAAAACTTGCCAAGTGAAGTTACTTATTGCGGACAGTTAAAACCAACGGATAAAATAAAAGTATCTTATACAAGCACAAATTCCTCTATCAAAAACGAAACCATTGATGCAGGAAAATTAGTACTCTCACCAACTCGAACTTATGCGCCAATATTAAAAAAAGTAATTGATATTTTTGGACATAAAATATCTGGGCTTGTACATTGCAGTGGTGGCGCGCAAACTAAAGTATTACATTTTGTTGAAAATGTGAATATCATCAAAGATCAATTGTTTCCATTGCCTCCATTATTTAAATTAATACGCGACCAAAGTAATACGGATTACAAAGAAATGTATAAAGTATTTAACATGGGACATCGCTTAGAGATATACTTACCCGAAGAATTTGCTCAAGAAGTTATTTCTATTTCAAAATCATTTAATGTAGATGCCAAAATAATTGGTAGGGTTGAAGCTTATGAAGGAAAAAAAGTAACAATAGCATCAGAATTTGGAAAGTTTGAATATTAAATGAATTGATTTGGTAAGTAATATTTATATAAAATACATTACATTGTAGCCTCAATAATTTACTATAAATGATTACAATTGGAACACGCGGAAGTGACTTAGCGCTTTGGCAAGCAAATTATACCAAAACTATTTTAGAAGAAAAGGGCCACGAGGTTCAAATAAAAATTATTGAAACTAAAGGCGATCTTTCACAACAATGGAACACCAGCTTTGAAAAACTAGAAGGCAAAGGTTTTTTTACAAAAGAATTAGAAGAAGAATTATTGGCAGGCACAATAGATGTTGCTGTTCATTCACATAAAGATCTACCAACAGAAAACCCTGAAGGATTAATTATAGCAGGTGTTTCATCAAGGCAATATCCAGCCGATTGGCTCATTATAAGAGAAGATTGTGTTGATGAAAAAAAGAAGTTCAATTTAAAAGATAAAGCAAAAGTTGGCACTTCCTCTGCTAGAAGAAAATCTCAGATGCTTGCTTTTAGACCAGATGTTGAATTATCTGATTTGAGAGGAAATGTTCCAACCCGAATTAATAAATTAAAAAATGGCGAGTACGACGCAATTCTATTGGCTGGCGCTGGATTAGAACGTTTAGAATTGGATCTGTCTGATTTCCATGTTGAGCAATTAGAACCTTCTGAGTTTATTCCCGCACCGGCACAGGGCGTATTGGCTTGGCAAATAAGAGAAGACGATTATAAATTGACAGATGTCTTTGATTCAATTAATGATTATGATGTGCTTGTTAACATCAATATTGAACGACGTGTTTTAAATTTATTGGAAGGTGGATGCTTGTTACCTCTGGGTGTATACTGCACAGATGAATTGAATGATCTTGACAAAAAATTATTTAAAGTTTGGGTTTCAGTTGCTGAAACTGCAACTTCCCAACCAAAACAATTATATTTTGAAACAACAAACACAGAAGATTTACCTGAAAAAATAGTTGAACAAATTCATCAAATTAGCGGAAAATCAATTTTTATTTCTCGCGAAACACATGAAAGTAGTACACTTAACAGATGGTTAACCAATTTAGGATTTACGATTGAAAATAAAAGTTTAATTGATTTAAAAAAACTCACCATAAAATTATTACCAAAAACAGATTGGCTATTTTTTAGCAGCAAACATGCAGTTGAGTTTTTCTTTATGCAAAAACCAGATATTGGAAAAACTAAAATTGGTTGTATTGGTAAATCTACTTCTCAAAAAATACGTGAATTAGGCTTAAAGGCCGATTTTATTGGTCAAAGTACAGATACAAAATTAGTAGGAAAACAGTTTTCTGCACGAGTAGGATTGGGAACAGTTTTATTTCCTGTTGCCAGAGAAAGCATGCGTACCATTCAATGGCAATTTCCTAAACAACAAAATGTTATCGACTTACCTATTTACGCTTCCTTAAAAGTGCCACACGTTATTGCTGAAAATACAGAAATCCTTGTATTTACAAGCCCAAGTAACGCCGAATCTTTTTTAGAAAAAAATAAAATTCTTCCACATCATAAAGTAATTGCGATGGGAGAAGCGACTCAGAAATCATTATTGAAAGCAAAAGTCAAAGAATCACAAATTACAATGCCATATACGTTTGATGATTTGGGTTTGTTTAGGGCAATTTTAAGTGCATGATGATGCTATTTCAAAACCTAAGGATTTATAATCAAAACCCAACGATTTATATTGGAGGTTTTCAAATTGAAGAACCAATTACAACAATAACTGACATTATTTTTGCAACTGTTTGTTTTTTTGCATCTTATAAAACAATAAACATTTCAAACTCAAAAGCACTAAAATTATATAGTTTATTTTTTTTAACAACAGGAATATCAGCAATCATCGCAGCAATTTTTGGACACGCTTTATTATATCATTTTGGGAAAGATGCCAAAATTTACGGTTGGATACTGGGTATTATATGCGTTTCAATTTCTCAGTTTGCTGCGCTTTACCATATAAAATCAAATTTAAAAAATAATTTATTTAAAATTTTATTCGTCATATTATGCTTAGAAACATTAATAGCTTTGATAACGACATTTTACTTTTGGACGTTTATTGTTGTTATTATTCACTCGACTTTTTCTCTCTTAGCAGTTGTAACCACATTAGAATTTATAAACTATAAAAAAACGCAATCACAAGTAAGCAAACAAATTCTTTATGGTGTAGGATTTGCAATCATTGCATCTTTATGTCATCTGTTTAAACTTGGTTTTGGTATTTGGTTTAATCACCTTGATGTAAGCCACGTTTTCATGTCAATAAGCATTTATACGATGTACTTAGGAGTCAAAAAATTAAAATAATATAATTTAAATTAATATGATAATAACGAATCGTCCACGAAGAAACCGAAAATCGCAAGTCATTCGAAATTTGGTTCAAGAAAATGACGTCAGCGTAAATGATTTTATTTTTCCACTTTTTTTAATTGAAGGAAAAAATAAAAAGTCAGAAATAAATTCCATGCCTGGTATTTACAGATTTAGCCCTGATTTAATTTTAAAAGAAATTGAAACATGCATGGCATTAGGAATAAAAGCATTCGATATTTTTCCGAGCATCAACGATAAATTAAAAGATAAAGTAGCAACAGAAAGTTTAAATAAAAAAGGGTTATACTTAAAAACACTTACTCAAATTAAAAAAGAATTTCCTGAAGCTTGTATCATGACGGATGTTGCGATGGATCCTTATAGTAGTGACGGCCATGATGGTTTAGTTGAAAAAGGTGAGATTGTAAATGATAAAACGTTGGCTATTTTATCAAAGATGGCATTAGCTCAAGCAGATTGCGGAATAGATATCATAGGGCCAAGTGATATGATGGATGGAAGAGTAGGTTTTATTCGTGAAGCATTAGATAAAGCGGGTCACACAAATGTTTCGATAATGAGTTATACTGCAAAATATGCAAGTGCCTTTTATGGTCCATTTAGAGATGCATTAGATAGTGCTCCAAAATTTGGCGATAAAAAATCCTATCAAATGAATCCAGCTAACAGCAAAGAAGCTTTGATTGAAGCTCAGTTGGATACAAATGAAGGAGCTGATTTTTTAATGGTTAAGCCAGCTTTATCTTATCTAGATATTATAAAAAATTTAAGTACAAATTTTGAATTGCCAATAGCAGCTTACAATGTCAGCGGCGAATATGCCATGGTAAAAGCAGCCTCTGCAAAAGGTTGGATTGATGGAGATAAAGTAAGCGAAGAAATTTTATTAAGCATCAAACGTGCTGGCGCATCAATTATCCTTACTTATTTTGCTAAAGAATGGGCATTAAGAAATAAATAATTCTTCATAATTACTTTGATTAAATATGATGAAGTCTGCCACAAAGTCTTAAAAAAAAGTGTGGCATATTTATCGTATATCAAATGCTGAACAATTACTATTTATTATGAGTTTTTTCGAACAATTCACAAATATGCCCTTTGAACCTATCATTGACGAGGACAGCGATTTTATTCCACTACTTTCAACGGAGGATGAAGATAATATGCATGCAGAAAAAGTGCCTACATTACTGTCAATTTTACCGCTTCGCAATACCGTATTATTTCCTGGCGTGGTTATTCCAATTACTGTTGGGCGAGATAAATCAATTAACCTCATCAAAGACGCATTTAAAGCTGACAAAATAATCGGTGTTGTTTCTCAAAAAAACGATACTGTTGAAGACCCAAGTGCAGAGGACTTAAACAGCATAGGCACAGTAGCTCAAATTTTAAAAATGTTGAGAATGCCTGATGGTAATACAACTGTTATTATCCAAGGTAAAAAAAGATTCAGGATAAAAGAATTTACACAATCAGAACCTTATTATAAAGCTAAAACGGAAAGTTTTGAAGAAACACGTCCAGACAAAAATGATGAAGAATTTGAAGCAATTGTTTCTAATTTAAAGGATACTGCCTTACAAATTATTCAAAAATCATCTCATATTCCTACAGAAGCTGGCTTTGCTATTAATAATATTGAAAGTCAAAATTTTATGGTGAATTTTATTTCATCAAATATGAATGCAAGTACTTCTGAAAAACAAAGCATGTTGGAAGTGCCAAATTTAAAGGATAGAGCAACCTTAGTGCTATCGCACATTATTAAAGAATTACAAAAACTCGAATTAAAAAATCAAATTCAAAATAAAGTAAAAGTAGATTTAGATAAAGAACAACGTGATTATTTTTTGCATCAACAAATAAAAACAATTCAAAAAGAACTTGGGGAGAAAAATCATGAACAAGATATTGAAGAATTAAAAGCAAGGGCGACGAAAAAAAAGTGGGGAAAAGAAATTGCTGAATTATTTGAAAAACAAGTTAACAAATTAGCTAGGATGAATCCTAATTCAGGAGAATTTGGTGTGCAATCAAATTATGTTGAACTTTTGTTAGACTTACCATTTGGAGAATACACAGTTGATAATTTTGATTTAAATCATGCTGAAAATATTTTGAACGAAGATCATTTTGGCTTAGAAAAAGTAAAAGAACGCATCATCGAACACTTAGCTGTTTTAAAATTAAAAGGTGATTTAAAATCTCCTATCATTTGTTTATACGGTCCTCCAGGAGTTGGAAAAACATCATTGGGAAAAAGTATTGCAAAAGCTTTAAACAGAAAATATGTTCGCATGAGTTTGGGTGGACTTAAAGATGAAAGTGAAATTCGCGGACACCGAAAAACCTACATTGGCGCCATGCCTGGACGTATTTTACAAAATTTGAAAAAAGTACAATCTTCAAATCCAGTTTTTATTTTAGATGAAATTGATAAAATCGGTTCTGACTATCACGGAGATCCATCATCTGCTCTTTTAGAAGTGTTAGATCCTGAACAAAACACCACATTTTACGATAATTATTTGGAAACCGAGTATGATTTAAGCAAAATATTATTTATTGCAACTTGTAATAACTTATCTACGATACAACCTGCTTTGCGCGATAGGATGGAAATTATTGAAGTGAGTGGATACACTGTTGAAGAAAAAATTGAAATTGCTAAGCAGCATTTGTTGCCTAAGCAAATTAGAGAAAATGGATTAAAAAAAATCCAACTAAAATTAGCCGACAAACATTTAGAATACATCATTGAAAATTACACTGCTGAAAGTGGTGTAAGAAGTTTAGAAAAAAAGATTTCAAAAGTTGCGCGCCACTTAGCAGTTCATGTTGCTAAAAATAATTCCTTACCTAAATTAGACGAATCAAGCATTTCAAAAATTTTAGGACCATCACATGAAAAATCTAAATATCAAGGTAATGACATTGTAGGTGTTGTAACTGGATTAGCATGGACGCAGGTTGGAGGTGATATTCTATTTATTGAAACAAGTTTATCAAAAGGAAAAGGTTCAAAATTAACCCTCACGGGTAATTTGGGTGATGTTATGAAGGAGAGTGCTACTCTTGCTTTAGAGTTTATAAAAGCGCATGGAGAAGAATTAAAAATTGATTCAGAATTATTTGAAAGCTACAACATTCATTTACACGTTCCTGAAGGAGCAACGCCAAAAGATGGACCAAGTGCTGGCATAGCAATGCTTACAGCATTAACCTCTGCGCTTACAAAACGTAAAGTAAAAAAACATTTGGCAATGACAGGTGAAATTACATTAAGAGGTAAAGTATTGCCAGTTGGAGGAATTAAAGAAAAAATATTGGCAGCCAAACGTGCAGGTATTAAGGAAATTATTTTATGTGCAGATAACGAAAAAGATGTTTTGGATATTAAGCCCGAATACTTGAAAGGTTTAACTTTTAAGTATGTCAATCAAATGACTGAGGTATTAGAACTTGCATTGCTTAAATAGATTTTTAATTTCTAAAATTTCAATCTCGCTTGTAATTTCAATTCTGTTTTTTTATTTCCATTAATCTGATTTAAACTACCTTCTTGTAAAACCGTTTGATTGTCAAAAATAGTTTGCGCTACACGCAGCCAAATTTCAATGTTTCGCGTGATATCAATATTTAGCATGATGTAAATTCGCTGTCCCTTGTAATATAATGCAGGAACTGAGTAGCTATTGAGAACATCGTTTTCATAAATATATACTCTACTATCATAACCTTTTGTATCAAACACAGCGTATCTTAGTGAAACTGAAATAGGTTTCCCAACTTTTTTATAAATGATATCTTGAGCAAAGGCTACACCTTCTTCGTCTGAATCTGTTGCTTTGTCAACATGAGTGTACTCAATTCTAGATTTAATTTTTATATCAGAAGTTAATTGTATTGATAAATTATATCGGTAATTGTATTGGACATAGGGCAGTAAATAATCATATGAATTGTTTACTGAGGTATTTTGAAATTTAGTACGATGTCTGAATCGAAACGACATATCTATTTTTTTTGTTGGCGTAAAATTTAATTGCGTGAAAATATCTTTTCCATTTGAAGGAGAACTCGCTGAAAATTTTAACCAATCAAATTTATATTGATCTAAAAATATTGAAAGTGTTAAAGATCTAAATAGCTTTGCCTCCATTCCAATATAGATACCTTTTTCATTTTGAGGAAATGTATTTTCTGAAATAGCATCCCCATATAAGTTTTGAAAGTTTTTTTCAAAATTTCTGTAATGAGCCACAAATGTTAATTTTGGGTCTATTGCCACAATCAATCCTTGACAAAATGCTTTTCCTCCATTTTTACTCATTGAAAACTCTCCAAATAAATTTGCATTTTTAAATACGTAACTATAATCAACTCCACCAACAAAATTATGTTTACCACTAAAATCAAATTTATTATACAATCTGGGTGTTTCGATGAGCGAGGCGCTTAAATTCATATTTTGAGCGGTTGCGCCAATGTGTAAATTTCTTTTATTATAAGCAACATTTCCTCCTAATACAACTTGTAATATGTTTTGTCTATCTTCCGCTAAAGCAGTAGTGTTGTGCAAACCACCATATTGCAAACTACTTACTTCCAATGGATTTAATTGACCATTTGATAATGTATCATAAATTGTGGCATTGGCATCTATTTTTTTATAAGACGAGAGCGCAGTTATCTCAAAGTTTTTAATCTTAAAAGTTCCAGCCGCTCCTCTAAAAAAACGATTTTCATCAAAGGAGTAATATGGTTTTATGCCCGAACCATAGCGCTTCGTGTTTATTAATGCAGCCGATTTTCCAAATCCGAATCCTTGCCAAAGTGTTAAGCCTTGTCCGAAGGTGGCTTGGTAATCTCCTAAAACAAAGGTCTTGACGAATTTTATATCTTTGATGGCAAGATGTCCACTATAAAAATCAAATCCTTGTTTTTGAGCTCCTTTAAAAAATTGTTCTCCCGCATCTTTCTCGCCGCTTAATGCAAAACTGACTGCATTATTATATTGAAATCTGTATCTTGAAAAAATTCTATTTGGATCACCTAAATAATAAGAGTTTGGTTTATTCGCTTTTGTCAAACTATCTGGTTTAATGTAACCTATTTGTTTTTCAAGGATACGCTGAAATCTCATCATAAACTCACTCTTTCCATCTTTAAACATTTCATTCATTGTAAATAAATTAGAATTGAAATTATTTTTTACATATACAAATGGAATTATTTTTTTAATGGTAGCAAGATCAAATCCTTCTATGCTTTGCAATTCATAAATGGTGATGAGAAAACCATTTTTTTCACGATGAGCAATTAAATTATTTATTTGAATATCTGTTAGTAATTGCGTTTCGAGTAACTCATATTTTTTTGCAAAATTTAAATTGAGGGGATGTGATTTTAAATAGGCATATATTTCTGTAAGATTAGATAAATCGCCATCTTCTGCTTGATTTTGTTCAGAAAGTAATTCTATATTTTGATTTATTTGATCTTCAAATTGCTCATTATTTTTTGGATTTATGCTATCTATTTGCGCATTGGTAAATAAACTTAAAAAGAAAATGAAAAAAATAAAAATGCAATTCTTGGTGTTAATAAACCTTCGCATTATTAATTAACTTGTGGTTGACTTGTGGGCTCTGATTGTTTTTTTCCAAACAAATAACATAATCCTATTTGTGGAGATACCCCTAAAACAGAATGGTATGCAGAACCAATGTCAATTTTTAATCCCCGATGATTAAAACCAATTCCAAATGAAGCTTGACTTGGAAAACTTGCTCCGCCCACTCTTAAATAAAAAACTGAATTTGGGTTGTATTCAATTCCTCCTTTTACATTTAATTTTTGCGCAGAGGTTTTTTCTGCTTCTGCAACTAAAAATACTTTTTCAGAAAAAATATATTGTGCGCCAAACTTAAAAATGGTTGGCACTTTTTCTCCATTATAATTAACCATCGAAACTCTAAAGGGGTTATAGACATGAGTTGCAATATTTAAATAAGGAAGAACTTTAATGTTAAAACCCGCAGAGCCAGTGTAAGCATTTGCTTGACCATAAATATCTCCGATTCTGGTGTGAAGGTAATCAAACCCTAAGCCAACAGAAATATTTTCATTTAACTTCATCCCACAGCCTAAGGTTGCATGAGATTCTTTATACAATTGATTTCCTAATGATGTATAGGCCAAACTAAAAGTTGTCTTTTTAATGGGAACAACCGTTGCGAAACCACTTTGAGATAATTCCTTTAAAAAAAATCGATTTTCATAAAAAGCAGCCACCGCAACTTGTTTCACAAAACCTAAACTACCTTGATTGTTTCTTGAACTCCACACATCATACAAACACGAAGAAGCATGACTCAATGAAGCAGACCGTGAACCTATTGATCCATCTCCATTTGAAGATAAAACCAACAACGGCATAAAAAAAAAAGATACAGTATTTTGTACTCGTTTAATTTTAATAATTTTTTTAAAACTCAAATATAATTGTTCAAAATAAAAATTTAAATTATTTGAATTAAATATTTTTACTAACAAAGCAAATAGCGGAAATCAATTGTCTTACTCACGATTTTTGTATAGAATTTATAAAACACTTCTACTCAAAAACCATAGATAATAGACCTTGAAAAGTAACTTTTGTTTTTTTTGAAATATACTTGCTCGGTGGATGACTTCTTATTAATAACTCAAGCATAATGGCTAATCATCATTTTTAAAAGCCAACTATTTCTAATCAAGACCTATCTACCTCCCAATCACAAATTTCTTAAGCGCTCGCTCGCTGCTATTCAATATTTTAATGAAATAAACAGCTTCGGCCAAATTACTCACATCAATTTTGAAGGCTTCGCCATTCTTTAAGTTCACGTTGTTGAAGGTGACTAAGGTTTGTCCTAAAACGTTATACACGCCAATGGTAACTTTGCTTTTTTGCTTTTTGCTTGTCTTTTTGCAAAAAGCAAATGTGCTAAATTAGGGATAGAAAAAACGGGTTTGGCAAACCCACAAAAAGGGGAGGAAAGTAAAAACTAAAAACCGTTTCAAGTTTCCTAAACTGTTTCTATGAAACCCTGTTCTTGTCGGCACGTACCTTTTTAAAAACCGAAAAGCTAATTGTTTACCGAAAAATTGTCTTTGGAATTGTCACTGGGCGCATTGAACATAACATAAAATATAGTCTGCTATTTTTTCATGTTTAAGTTCGGTTTTTTTAATTTTTGAACGCATCGATAAAAAAGAAAAGAAACTCGAAAATATTAAGGTAAATCCTAAAACTCCCGTAAAATCATCAATCAGTGTTGTATCAGCTTTATCAGTTAAATGATAAGTTGTAATCACAACTAAGCAAAAACCTAATAAGTTAGTTGATGTTGATAATATGTGTGGCGAAGTAGAGTTTGTCATTAATCATTCTGAGCTTCAGATTTACTTTGAATATTTTCAAGATCAGATTTTTAAAAAAAATCAAAAGCGATATGGTAGCCTCGCTTTTGATAGAATCTATTTTGTGTTTTTAAATTCAATGTCTTTTATATTTTCTCCCAACTTATCCATATCACGGTTAAAATCTTCTTTAAAAGAATACCAAACATTTGTTTTAGTTTTACCAGAGCGCGAAATTCTTTTTTTTAATTCGCTATTTTGTTTTTCTAAGGCCAATACTTTTTTATCGTATGCGGCATCAGTTTCTTTATCACGACTTATTTTTTTTGTTTTTAATGCGTTAATTTTTTTTTGATTCTCAGCAATTTCTAATTCAGATTTTTCATTAAAATTTTTTAAATTGGCTGCCGAATCTGCCTTTGTTTCTATTAAATCTTGTTGAGCTTCTGCAACATTTTTCCTTTCTTTTGATGCTTTTTTGTTTTCTTGGCCAAAAGAGTTTAAGCTACTGATGGCAATGATGCCAATTACTGTTAGTTTTAAAATTGATTTTTTCATTTTATTAATTGATTTTTATTTTCGCTACTGGCGAAAGCAGTTGTGAATCATTTCACGGCATAAAGAATAAGATGATTTTTGTATTAATTAATTATTGGTAATAATCCTATTCAAATTATATGCAAAGAAATTAATTTTAAAATCATGAATCATTATACAATATTTATTATTACTTGCATCATTCACATATCAAAAATTAATCACTGATCTTTTTAAATGCCTCACCTAAGTTTTCAATAACGTCAGTAATCAGCATACTTTCCATGCTTTGTTTTTTCAAGGTAATATCTGCTGCTAACCCATGAAGGTATACGCCCAATTTTGCTGCTGTTAATGGTGCATAACCTTGTGCTAAAAAAGAAGTAATAATGCCTGTTAAAGCATCTCCCGAACCTCCCTTTGCTAAACCAGCATTCCCAGTTGTATTATAAAATATTTTATTGGCTGATATGATTGTAGTGATATTATTTTTTAAAACAATAATAATACCATATTCATTTGCCTTTTTTATTGCCGTATTAATTCTATCTTCATTATTGCTATGGGAGCCAAAAAGCCTATCAAACTCACGATGATGAGGTGTAATAATTGAATTTTGCGGCACTTTGTTTAAGAGTTTTTTATGAGTTGATAATATTGTAAATACATCTGCATCCAAGAGTAAAGGTTTTTTGCTATTTGTGATAAAATTAATTAGCATTTTTTCTGAAACGGCATCAACGCCAATCCCTGGACCTATTCCGATGGCTGAAAATTGATTGATGTCATCTATATTGTTTTCCCTCATTTTCAGCATCGCTTCAGGGATGGCTGTTTGTAGTATAAATCGCTCTTGTTCAGGAACACAAACTGTTAGCAAACCAGAGCCTGATCTTAGACACGCTCTTGCAGAAATAACAGCTGCTCCCATCTTACATCTATTACCTGCAATTAATAAAGCATGACCATAATCATTTTTATTAGAGGATGATTCTCTTTTTTTAATGAGAGACTTTATATGTTTTTTTGTGAGTGTTTTCATTTACAAATTTTGCTGTAAGGCATGATTTATATTGAATTCCAGTTAAGGGTGACGATGATTTCATTTCTTCTTCCAAATAATTGGTAAGGCGGATTATATCCTAAAAAACGAAAATTTCCGTAATACGATAAACGATGCTTTTTTAAAGCATTTTCAAGCATAGTGGTTTGTTTTTTTATAATATCGCTTGTTGCAAAACCACCAAAAGTTATGGCTGCAACATATTCTTCAGAAACCTCTTTAATTGTTACATCTGAATTGTTTGGCAATGGCAAATTATCTTTTTTGTAAATTGATGGCATTACAAAACTCATTGTTGATCCTGAATCCGCTATTGTCATGTGTACTGGAGAGGTCATCGGGATTTGTTTTTTATCTTTATTTCCGCCAAAAATATATCCTGCTAATTTTGTGAAACCCGAATTTCCTAATTCTCTATAAGTTCTTGCGGAAGATTTGATTGTTGCCATGGTTACGGAAGGATAATGTCGAATTTCAAACTCTTTCTCAACCTTTATGACTTTGTATGCTTGTGTTTCTGATTTTGCTGTTGCCATTGTTGTATAAATTTCAAATATTATAAATAGTCCAACTAATATACTGATAACGATTAATATTATTTTCATCATTGGTTCTAAATTTGTTTTGTTGTTTTTAATTTGCTTAGGTCAAATCCTTTTGCTTTTAGCCGATTGATAATGCCTTGATAAACCGTTTCATCTAGCTCTGGCTTTCTTGAAAGAATCCATAGGTATTTTTTATTTGGATGGCTAACCACTGCATAGCTGTAATCATCAGCTAAATCAATAATCCAATACTTTCCTTTAAATGGCCAAAAAAACTGAACCTTCAATTTGGCATTACCAGAATTTTCATCAACAAAGGCTTTTCCTTTAATGTAAATTTCTTTATTTTTTCTTTTGCATCTATTTTCTACGATCAAATATTCTTTATCAGTTGAGGTATATTCAGCAGTGGTGCATTCACAATCCTTCTGAAAAATTTGAGGGAAAGAAGCAACCTCATACCAACGTCCTGAATATTTTTTAAGATCAACATTAGAAACAGTTGCCAATGTTTGAGACTTAGCAAATATTGTGAACATTGAGAGGAGTAAACTCACAAACATCATTTTATTTAGGATTGGTAAACAATTCATAGTCATCATTGATTTTTAATGATTCATATTTTTCATCCTCTTCATACTTCGTAAGCTATAAATAATTTTTATTGATAAAATAATAAAGGTGGAAGAAAAATTCTTCCACCGATTTAAATTTTATTAGTCAACCAATGCGTAGTAATAATCAACAGCTAATTCGTTTTTCACATCCCAAATTCCTGGCGTATTCCATGCAATCCGACCAGCTTCATCTTTTTCATACCAAGAATTTACCGTTCCTGATAGCGTTACAGTTTTTCCTGAAACGGATACGTTGATGTCACTATCATCAACTGACCAATTTCTTCTTATTGCATTTTCAACATCTTGCTTTTCAATCGCATCGATTGTTTCCGATTTGATTTTAATATTGTTGCTTACACCCTTTACGCGAGTAAGATATTTAACGGCGCTTTTTGCAGATTCTTTTTGATAGTTCCAAGATAATTCGCCTTCTAAAGTAATCCAACCATCTTCTATTTTGATGGTTACTTTGTCTTTAGGAACTGATAAGTTCGATTTCAGTGCAGCTAAAGCTTCATTCGCAATTTCTAAATCTGTTTTTGTCCATGAACTTGGAAATTTCACTTCAATTTTTTCAACCAAAGCTTTTACTCCTATTACTTTTTTCGCAGCATTTTCAGCTTCTAATTTTTTAGCATAGCTGTCGACTATTCCCGTTAATGAAACTACACCGTCTTTTACGGTAACTCCAATTTCTGCTGCATTCAATAATGGCTCCCATTTGATGGCGTTTTGAACGTCTGTTTGTAATTCTGAATTATTTTTCATTTTATATTTATTAATGTTATAACGAAATTGTTACAACCGCTCAAATTTGAACTTATTGCTTGGCTTAATACTTACATGATTTTTAAAAAGACTTACATTATTCGCATATCACTGATGGTAAAATGTATTGAAATTATTTTGTTTTCATCGTGAGTTGTCTTTACATAATTTTATTTTTTGAATTTAATCTCTATAAAAAAATTAAATGTGCGTAAAAAAATGAAGCAGAAATGAATGTCTGATATATTTATGAATAAAATTTTATAAAAATTAATCTATGATATTTGCGAAGGATTTTTGTTGTTGTTTATTTGAAATTTCAATCATAATAGCATATATAGATAAACTAATGAGTGAAGAAAAAAAGCACCAAACAGATAGAATATAGTGTTCATAAAATATGGCTGTAATGATATAAGATATTAAAATGGTGGTGCCCAACATCCACATTCTTTTTATATGTGAAAAAAATGGCGGAGCAATGGTATCCAAAGCATATAGCAAGATGCAATATTTTTTAAGAGAAGGGGGATATTGTTGCAAATACGTCATGTGATGCCCCACAATTTTTGCTTCCACATGGAATGTCAACAAGCAGTAAGCCAAATACAAGCCAACCATTATTCCTGCCCCAACTAAAATTTTTTGAATGTTGGTTCTTGTTTCTTTTTTTTCTAGTAACAAAATAGCAATTGGCACCCACAAAGGCCAAAGAATTTGGGCAAAAAACAAGAAAATATAAGTGAATATTTTTTGCGTCATCAGATTATCAGGATTTGGAAGTGTAAGCCAAAGAACACCCTCTGCTATTTGCTGAATTCCAAATATAAATGGAATGCTTGAAAATAGGAATTGCGATGGATGGTGCGTGTTCTTAATTGATGCGATACCAATAACGGTAAGCACAACACCTGCTCCTAAACTGATATTTGCTGAAAAGCACATCCGCTTAAAAGTTTAAAGAATTATTTTTGTCCTCAATCAGTTTTTTCTTTTCCTGATATTCTTCTTTGTTAATTTTTCCTGCCGCAAAAAGCTTTTTTAAAGTTTCAAGCGCTGAGCCTTTTTTTATATCTTGTTTCAAAAGACCAGAAGGCATCATAAAAAGCCAAAAAAGTATGATCCAAAAAAAAATCCACCATACAAGGTGCATTCCTAAAAAATGATAGTTGTTGTAATACATGATGAAAATTTTATACTATTGATTTGAAAAACTAAAGATGAATAAATAACTTTTCTTTTTATCAACCCTGCAAAGCTGCAAACATTAAAGGGCTTATGTGTTATATAATTTCCGACTGAAGTTATATAATTCACACTTTTTAAAAATTTTCCTTGTTGGTGTTATGACCATTACTGTTCGGAAGATTAACATTGGAAATTTAATAAAAAATTATTCGATCAGCTAGTAGGTTAAAATTAATGTCATTATTTGTACTATGACTGCAAATAAACTATTAGAGCTTCTTCCCGATAATTTATTAGAGGAACTAGCAATTAAAACGGAAGTAAACAAATATTCTAAAAAATTACAAGGCGAAGTTATTTTCAAACTTTTACTGTACTGTCTAACCAATCATAAAAACAATAGTCTCAGAACGATGCAATCATCTTATGAATCAATTGTTTTTCAATACCTAAATGGAAATCCTAGTTCAAAAATTTCACATAGTTCCATAAGCGAAAGGCTAAATAGCATTAAGCCAGAGTATTTTGAATTATTATTTAACACTTGCGTAAGTACATATAAGAAAATATTAGGAAACGAAATAGATGATTTTTTAAAATTTGATTCGACAATTGTTACTGAATCAGTGAAACTTATGAATATTGGTTATGATACGGGTGGCGATTC
>Ga0315900_10005645_pt1 | contig 17114 bp, 7 predicted proteins | sample LakEriMetagenome_FD_203521 | JGI IMG/M metagenome (GOLD analysis project Ga0315900, IMG submission 203521) | Freshwater fungal communities from buoy surface, Lake Erie, Ohio, United States - Buoy 12 MA114 | ecosystem: Environmental > Aquatic > Freshwater > Lake > Lake biofilm | place: USA: Lake... | reverse complement strand
GTTCGCGCTCGCCCTCGAGCATGGTCTGCCAGGTGGGGTAGGTGCGGGCGGGGTCGAGCCCGAGTTCGGCACCGGAGGCGAGGGACCGTTCGGGCGTGGAGGCGAGGCAGCCGGCGACGAGGTGGTAGCGGTCGTCAAGCCGGGCGGCGACGCGGTGAACGGCGCCGATGAACGCGCCGGAACCGCCGCCGATCATGCCGAGGCGGATGCGCTGGTGAGGGGGCTGGGAAGGGGTGGTGGTCACGGGCTGGTCTCGAGGTTCGGGCGGATGTGGACAGCGGGAAGGATCGGCGGCTCAGGCCTGGGCCGGAGGGAGGGGCGCCAGCCGCGTGGACGGGTGGGCACGCAGGCGGGTGAGGTAGGCCTCGAGCCAGCCGCGGTTGCGATCGGGCCGGGCGTGAGCGAGGAGGATGGACTCGACATCGGCGGCGTCGATGCGATCGACAGCGGCGCGGAGGGCATCGAAACTGTTGCGGACGGCGACCTGCACGGGGATGCGTTCGGGGTTGATGTCGATGCCGAAGTGCTCGCGGTAGCCGTGGAGTTTGAGCACGAAGACGGCGGCCTCGAGCAGTTCGGGGCTGACTGAGCCGACGGTGAGGTCCTGGTCGTAGTTGCCCAGGGGCTGGCTGTTCCAGTGCGTGTGGGCGAGGCGGCCCTCGCTCAGGGGCCAGGAGAAGGCACAAGCCGGGTCCTCAAAGCCCATGAGCAGGTGGCCCATCTCGGGATTCATGCAGCAGAGCGCGTGGCCCTGGGCAAGCAGCGCGGTGTTGGCCGGGTTGCGGAGGCGGCGCTCGACATGGTGGCCGAGCAGCACACCCTCGGGCGTGGTGCCATAGAGGATGCGGCCCCGAGGCTCATAGGGCTTGGGCTCGAAGGCGATGCGGACACCGGGCACCGCGTCCATGGCCTCGGCCAGGCCGTCGGCGAAGCGGGCCCGGGCGGAGGCAAAGTCGACGCCGAAGGTGTTCTCCACGCCGTCGATGCCGGGCCAGACGATGGCAAAATCGGTGCTGAGTTGCTGATTGAGGCGGAGGGCCGCGATGGTGCGATCAATGGCGTGGCGGCGGGCCTCGGGCAGCGGGCTGGAGAGGGAGCCGAACTCGTAGAGCGGGTCGTAGAACAGCAGCGGGATGACGCTGAGCACGCGGATGCCGGTGGCGGCGGAGAAGGCCCGCCAGATGTGCAGGTTGTCCTCGTTGATCTCGTTGGGGTAGTGGGCCTCGAGCGCCGCCAGACCGGCGGGGGCCAGTTCGGCGGCCAGATCAAGCCGCTGCTGCAGATCGAGGATCGGCCCGTAAGGGGCGTGGAAGCGGCTGGCGGCGGGCGAGAAGTACCAGATGCCGGCGGAGAAGCGGAGATCAAGCCGGAAGCTGCGCATGTGCTGCACCTGTTCGTGCAGTGAGCGGGCGGCGGCTTGGGGACGAAGATCAGCCAGCGGCATGGGGAGGCTCCGCAGGGGAGGGTGTGACGGTGGACGTGGATGTGGGGATGGCCGCTTCCAGGGCGGACAGGCTGTGCATGGCAGGAACCAGCGGAGGGTAGAGGTCGGCGTAGATGCACTGGGCAGCGCGAAGCGTGTCGGGCAGGGGTCGGGGGGCCATCGGCGGGCCGACGGGCACCATGTGGTCGCACGCAACGGCCACCGAGGGGAACTCGCCGACGGCCACCGCACCAAAGACCGCGCCGCCCAGCGCGCTGCCGCCGGACTCGCTCACGGGCGATTGCACCGCAAGCCCGTACAGATCAGCCTGTAGTTGCCGCCAGAACGCGGCACGGTTGCCCCCGCCAGAGAGCCGCACCGCGGTGGGCCGGTGGCCGACGGCCCGCATGAGGTCGAGCATCTGGGTCATGCCGAAGGTGACGCCTTCGATGACGGCACGCAGCAGGTGGCCCCGGCTGTGGCGGATGGTCAGACCCACCCAGCCGGCACGGGCCAGCGGATCAGGATGCGGGCAGCGCTCGCCGGTGAGATACGGCAGGAAGACCAGGCCGTCGCAGCCCGGCGGCGCTGCTTCGGCTTCGGCGAGCAGCCGCTCCCACGGCTCGCCGGGTGCGAGCACGGTGCGGGCCCACGACAAGGCCCCGCCCGCCGAGAGCATGCAGCCGGTGTTGCACCAACCGCCGGGCGACCCGGCAGCGCCGTCGGCGGCGCACATGCTCAGCACCCGAGCACGCGGGGCATCAGCCCGGAAGGCGGCATCGTGGACCAGCATCACCCCGCTGGTGCCCAGCACGGCCAAGGCCATGCCCGGCCGCACCACGCCGGCGCCGACGGCCGCGGCCATGTTGTCACCGGTGCCCATGGCCACCGGCGTGCCGGCGAGCAGGCCGGTGGCACGGGCGGCGGCGGGTGTGAGCACGCCGGCGGTGCAGGCCGACTCGCTGATCGCCGGCAGCAGGCGGGCGGGCAGGTCCATGGCGGCGAGCATCTCCGCCGACCAGGTGCGACGGGCGACATCGAGCATCAGCGTGCCGGCAGCGTCGCCGACATCGGTGCCCAGCGTGCCCGTGAGGCGATAGCGGAGGAAGTCCTTGGGGAGCAGCAGCGTGCCGACGCGGGCGAACAGATCGGGCTGGTGCTGCCGCACCCACAGCCACTTCGGCAGCGTGAAGCCGTTGAGCACCGGGTTGCCGGTAAGGCCGAGCAGCCGTGCGGCGGCAGCGGCGCGATCCGTGCGATGCAGCCGGGCGAGCACCTGTTCGCACTGCGGTCCGGTGCGCTGGTCGTTCCAGAGGATGGCGGTGCGGAGCGGGCGGGCTTGGCCAGCGGGGTCCGCGGCGGCATCGGCCCCCATGAACACCGCGCCGTGCATCTGCCCGCTGAGGCCGATGGCGGCGATGTCGGCCGGGGCGGCGCCCGAGGCGGCCAGGCACTGACCGATGGCCAGGACGCTGGCCCCCCACCACTGCTCGGGGTCCTGCTCGCTCCAGGCTCCCGAGCCGTCGCCGGCTGAGGTGATCAGGTCATGCGGACCGGAGCCTTCGGCCACCAGATGGCCGTCGGCCGTGCACAGCACCGCCTTGGTGGCGCTGGTGCCGACATCGATGCCGAGGAACAGGGGAGGACGGGGGGGGCGGGCGGGCATGGTCAGGGGCAGGGTACCGGGATGGGCCGCTCGCAGCCCACCGTCGCCGGCAACGGCGGGCCGACGCCGCCGGTATCCTCCCGAGAGGTTCGCCCCCGCGTTGGTCCCCCACTTCGAGCAGCACGCATGACCACCGACCTTCTCTCTCCCGCGCGTTCCTGTATCCGGAAGCACCGCCTGCCAGCATCGATACTGGCGCTCATGACCGGACTGGCCATCCTGGCCCCGCTCTCGCCGGCTGCCGGGCAGAGCACGCCGGCGCCGGCTCCGGCGCCAGCCCAGGTAACGCTGACGTTGGCCCCGATCTTCAGCGACGGTGTGGTGCTGCAACGCTCAAGCACGGCCCGCGTGTGGGGCTTCGCCAAGCCGGGTGACACGGTGACGCTGCATCCATCCTGGACGCCAAGCACCACCATGCCCCTGAGCAGCACGGCGGGAGCGGACGGGCGGTTTGAGTTCCGCCTTGACACGCCGGCGCGGGCGGCGAGCGGGGCGCAGTTTGAGGTCCGCAGCGGCGGGCAGACAGCGGTGGTGCGTGATGTGCTGTTCGGCGAGGTGTGGGTGTTGGGCGGGCAGTCGAACATGGAATGGCTGCTGGCCCAGAGCGAGGGCGGCATGGAGGCGGCGGGTGCGGTGGGGACAGGCGCGAACGTGCCGGAGGTGCGGTCGTTCATCGTGACCAACACGGTGGCGGCGGCCCCGCAGACGCGGACGCCGGGGGTGTGGGTGGCGGCGGGCAAGCCGGAGAACGCCCGGCGGATGAGTGCCGTGGGCTTCCACTTCGCTGACGAGTTGCGGCGGCGGCTGGGGGAGAGCGTGCCGGTGGGTCTGGTGCAGTGCGAATGGGGCGGCACCGCGGCCGAGAGCTGGGTGAGCCGCGAGGCTCTGGCGGGCTTCGCCGAGTTCGCCGAGCGGCTGGCGGCGTTGCCGACGGCCAAGGGCAACCTGCCGCCGTCGACGGTGACGGGGCTGTACAACGGCATGGTGGCGTCGATCGCCGGGTACACCGCGCGGGGCGTGCTGTTCTACCAGGGCGAGGCGAACATCGGCCGCTACGAGCGGTACCGCACGCTGTTCCCGGCACTGGTGACCGACTGGCGGAAGGCCTGGAATCAGCCGGAGTGGCCGTTCCTGTTCGCGCAGATCGCGCCGTATCGCTACGACAGCCCGCCAGACCTGGCCGCGTGGCTGCGTGAGGCGCAGACCGAAGCGCTCAAGCTGCCCCGCACCGCCATGGTGCCCACGGTGGACGTGGGCGACCGGTTTGACATCCACCCGCGCGACAAGCGGACGGTGGGCGTGCGCTTCGCGCAGGCGGCGGCGGCGATGGTGTACGGCAAGGCCGATGCGCCCATGCAAGGGCCGAAGCTGCTTGAGGCCAGATTCGTCGATGGAACTGCAACGTTGAAGTTCGACCCGGCGGACGGACAACTGGCTGTGAGCGGCAATGAACTGAAGGGCTTCATGCTGGCCGGAGCGGACCGGCGGTTCTGGCTGCCGGGCCCGGACCGGGTGCGGATCCAGGGGCACACGGTGGTGCTGTCTCACCCCAACGTGCCGATGCCGGTGGCGGTGCGGTACGCCTGGATGGATGACCTGGAAGGCACGCTGGTGAGCGATCGCGGGTGGCCGGCGGCGCCCTTCCGCACTGACGACTGGCTGGCGATGGAGCGGGCACCCGGCGGACTGAGCGTGAACAACATCGATCTGGTGCGTCCGCTGATGGGGGCCGGGCCGTGGACCGCGCTGCTGACTGCGGACCACTTCACCGGCGGGCAGGGCTGGATGCTGACTGCGGACGAGCAGCAGGCCGTGTCGGTGGCAGGCAACGGCGGGAAGTCGCTGGTGATGCTGCCGGCGTCGCCGGGCGACTGGGTGATGGAACTGGTCTGGCGGGCCCGGACCGTTGGGGCCCGCGGCGGGCTGTTGGTGTGCGCCGACGACCCGGGCGAGGGCGGTGCGGCCCCGGCAGGGATTCTTCTGCGGATGGACGACGGACCGCCGGGCGAGAACCGCACGCTGGACGGGGATATGGAGCCGCTGGGCGGGGCGGCGATGCTGCCCTCGAACGGGCGCAAGGGAAGCACCGCAGCCTTCCCCACCGAGCGGCGGAGCAATCGCTCGCCGATGTGGAACCACTGGCGGGTGGAACGCAAAGGGGAGGACCTGAGCCTGGCGGTGAACGGCAAGGTGGTCACGCGGGCTATGGGCGTGCAGACGCGCATCGGGCGGGTGGGGCTGTGGGCCGAGCAGGGACAGATTGAGGTGCGTGACTGGGTGCTGCGCCGATCCGCGGGACGCTGAGGCGCATCGTCACGAGCAGGGACTCAGGCCGACCGGGGAACACGGCACGTGCGGCTGGGACTTGGCGCCAGCAGTACGAAAAAGCGGGCCCGGATCGTGTGACCGATCCGGACCCGCCATCTGGAGGTACAGGGATCAAGCCGCCGGGCGGGATGTCTCCCTTGCCCGACGGGGATGGTGCGGGGGTTACGGGCAGCCGCTGGCGAAGGCGGCGATGAAGGCGTTGAAGTCGTCGCCGGTGATCAGACCGTCAGCCGGGGGCTGGCCGCCGATTCCGACGATATCAGCCAGGGAGTTGTTGGAGCCGAAGGCGTTGATGAAGGCGATGAAGTCGTCACCGGTGAGGCTTCCGTCGGCCGGGGGCAGACCGCCGATGCCGACGATGTCGGCCACGCACGGCGCGCCGGGGGTGAAGGCCAGCGAGAACTGACCGGACCCGGAGCCGAAGGTGGTGGTGACGCGGAAGAGCAGCGGCACACCGGCCTGCACCGGCAGGTTGCTCAGGGTGCTCTGGAAGAAGCAGTCGCCCTCGAAGACGTCGTTGCTGCAGGCGGTCTCGGCGCCGCCGCATTCGGCGTAGGCGGAGAGGACGGTGTTGAGTTCGGTCAGGCCGCCGCAGGTGGAGATGGTGACGGTGCCGGCCGAGGGGGCGGTAAAGGTGTACCAGACATCCGGCCCGGTGGAGAAGGCGCACTCGGAGACCGCGCCCTCGGCAGAGGCCTCGCTGGTGTCGAAGGGGTTCAGGCCGACGACGGCGGGGATGGCGTTCTGGCAGAGGTCATTGGCGGGGCGGGCGGGCGCCTGGGAGATGGAGAGGTTCAAGCGGCCGTCGCCGCCGAAGAAAAAGGGCGAAGAGGCGACGCGGACGAGCACGGGCACACCGGCCTGCACGGGCAGGAAACGGATGCGGCTGTTGCTGTTGGGGTTGCACTCGGGCGGCAGGTCGACGTTGTCGCTGCAGGCCAGTTCGGCTCCTCCGCAGGCGGAAAAGACCGAAAGTACGCTGTCGTAGCCGGACCCGCAAGTTTCAATGCGGGCGTTGCCGGTGAACGACGGCACGTAGCGGTACCAGACGGCGGCGACCGACTCCTCGACACAGGAGGCGGAGCCGTCGCTGGTCCAGTTGGTGCAGATGGCGGCGGTGGCGGTGCCCTCGGACATGGTGATGGCCGCGGCGCAGGTGGAGTTGGCCGGCGTGGGGATGGAGGTGTCGGCGGTGACGACCGACGGGGTGGAGGTGATGGCTCCGCCCGGCGAGGTGATCACGACGTCGTAGGTGCCGGCGTCCTGCAGGGCGCGACGGGCGAAGAACAGCCGCGGGCTGGTGGCGCCGAAGACCTCGGACCCCCACGGGGTGGGGCCGTCGGTGATGGGCTGGCCGTTGCGGCGCCACTGGTAGGTGAAGGGGCCGGAGCCGATCACCGACACACTCAGGCCGATGGAATCGCACAGGTTGAGCGTGGCGGTGGGGTCAGGCTGGCTGATGATCAGCGGGGCGACGGGGCCGCCGCCGGCGAGCTGCACGACCCACTGACCGCCGAAGAACGAGCCGCCGGCGATGGTCAGGCCGTCATCGGAGATCGACTGGGCACCGGAGATGTCGTTGTCGTTGACGGTCGGTCCGCCGAGCGCGACGATGTGATCGGCCAGGGTGCGGGTGCCGGTGGCCTGCGTCCAGATGAATGAGGTGGAGAAGCGGTCAAAGAAGAACTCGCCCCGGTAGGTGAGCGTGCCGACGACGACCGAACCGTCGCCGTTGACGGCGGTCGGCTCGACGGAGCTGAGCTGCCACGAGGGGTCGGGCAGGCCGGAGGGGGCCGTCAGCGGGGCGGGGATGGAGCTGCCGGTCCAGACACCGGCGGCCTTCCTCCAGATGCGCCCGCCGGTGCCGGCGGTCTCGCCGAAGACAAAGCCGACGGCGGTCGAGCCGTCAGTGGAGATGTCGGGCACGGCGTCGACCGAGGCGTTGTTCACCGCGTCAAGGAACTGGGCCGACCAGACGCCGGTGACGGAGTTGCGCTCCCACACGGTGGCATACATCGTGTCGCTGGCGCCGTCGATGGAGGCGTTGCCGCCGGCGACCTGACCGTTGCCGCTGACGGAATTGGCCCGCGTGCGGCCGAAGCCGGAGGGATGCTCGAGCGGGGTGGACTCGCCGGTGACGGCGTCGAAGATGAAGCCCAGGTTGGTGCCGCTGTAGGCCAGACCGACGATGTAGCGGCCGTCGGCGGAAAGGTCGTAGCCGGTGCTGACGGTGTTGAATGCGAGCGTGGCGGCGGGGATCGGGGTCACCTGGCTCCAGACGCCGCCGGTCCAGCGGCCGGCGATGTCGGCGTCGGCCGGGAAGCCGTTGGACCCATCATTGAGCAGCATGCCGGCGAGAACCTGACCGTTGCCGGAGATGCCGATGAGCTGGTTGCTCCCGGGGATCTGGGTGAAGCCGATGGTGGGGCTGATCTGCAGGCGGATCAGGCCGCCGGAAGAGCTGAACGAGTTGGAGGCGAGGAAACCGCCGCCGGCGCTCAGCCGCGGAGCGGAACCGGAGGGGAGCTGAATGATGCGGGGCTGGGCAGCGGCGGCCGAGACCAAGCCGGCGGCTGCGAAGAGGGCGACAACAGCGGAACGATGCATGCGAGGATCTCCTGTGCGAGCGGATCAGCCCGGCCAGCCCCCACGGCGGCCGAGCGAAACAGCGGGCCCGTGCCGGTTGAGCGACACGGACCCGCCATCTGGAGGCGGATATGCAATCCGTCGGGCGGGACTTCTCCGATCACCCGACGGGGATGGTGCAGGGTTACGGGCAGCCTTCGGCGAACGAGGAGATGAAGGCGTTGAAGTCGTCGCCGGTGATCAGGCCGTCCGGCGTGGAGGGCAGGCCGCCGATGCCGGTGATGTCGGCGAGGAGATTGCCGGAACCGAAGGCGTTGATGAAGGCGACGAAGTCGTCACCGGTCAGCACATTGTCGCGCGGCGGGAGGCCGCCGATGCCGACGATGTCGGCGGCGCAGGCGGGGCCGGTGGAGGTGAAGGCCAGGTCGAACGAGCCCGAACCGTTGAGCGTGGCGGAGTTGCCGGTGATGCGGAAGAGGATGGGCACGCCGGCCTGTGCGGAGATGTTCGAGAGGGTGCTCTGGAAGGTACAGGGGCTGACGCTGGTGTTGTCATTGCAGGCGATCTCAGCGCCGCCGCAGGAGGCATAGGCCGTCAACACTGTGTTCATGGTGGTGCCGCCGCAAGTGGTGATGGTGACCTGACCGGCGGTGGGAGGCGTGAAGCGGAACCAGACGTCGGGTCCGGTGCCGGTGCGGCAGGAGGAGGTCGTGCCCTCGTTGAAGGCCTCGACGGTGCTCCACTCGTTGAAGCCGACGACCGCCTCGGTCGCGCCGGCGCAGGTGTCGTTGGGGGGCGGGGCCGGGGCCTGGAAAACGTTGAGGGTCATCTGGCCGCCGGAGGGGGACGAGCTGCCGGAGGCGACGCGGATGAGCACCGGCACGCCCAGCTGGACGTTCAGGTTGCGGATGCGGCTGGTGGAGTTGAGGTTGCAGGCGGGCAGGCCGGTGGTGTTATCGTTGCAGGCCAGCTCGGTGCCGCCGCAGGCGGAGAAGACCGAGACGACCGTGTCGTAGTTGGAGCCGCAGGTGTCAATCCGGACCGAGCCGGTGAACGACGGGGTGTAGCGGTACCAGACCGAGGCAATTGATCCGCTGCGGCAGGAGGCCGTGCCGGTGGTGTTCCAGGCGTTGCAGATACTGGCGTTGACGGTGCCCTCGGCCATGTCGATGGCAGTGGCGCAGGACTGGTTGGAGGGGACGGGGGCGGTGCTGTCAATGCTGAGCACGGCGCCGTTGGACGTGACGCTGCCGGCAGGGCTGGAGACCACCACGGTGTAGGTGCCGACGTCCTCAGGACGGCGGTTGTTGATGAACAGTGCGGAGGTGGTGGCGCCGCTGATGGAGGAGCCCCAAGTCGTAGTGCCGTTGCTGATGTTCACGCCGTTGCGCTGCCACTGGAATGTGAACGGACCGGAGCCGGCAGCGGCGACGTTGAGAGCGACTGAGCTGCACAGGCTCAGCGTGACGGTTGCCGGGGGCTGCTGGACGATCACCGGCGGGATGGCCGGGCCGGTGGCATTGAGCTGGAGGATCCACGGAGCCACGCCGAGGCCGGCGCCGGAGATCGTCTGGCCATCTCCGGAGATGGTGGCGAACGTGGCGCTGAGCGTGCCGAGGCCGGCGGCGCCCAGGGAGATCGCGTAATCCCGCAGGTCCCGCGTGCCCAGCGTCGGCGTCCAGATGAACGGCGAGGAGAAGCGCTGGAACCCGCCGGGTGAATAGGTCAGGATGCCGACGATCGTGTTGCCGTCGGCGCTCACGGCGGTCGGGTTGATAAGGGTCAGCGGCCAGGTCGGGTCGGTGAGGTTCGACGGCGGGGCTGCCGGCGCCGGAATCAGCGTTTCAACCCACGCGGTGCCGACCTTCTTCCAGTACCGGCCCCGGGTGCCGGAGATGTCCGTCAGCACGCCGATGGCCGTGCTCCCGTCGGCGGAGATGTCCGGGACGGCGTCGACCGAAGCGTTGACCGTGCTGTTGAGGAAGGAGGCGACGTACTGCTGCGTGGACGGATTCCACTCCCAGACCGTCGCGTACATCGTGATATTGCTTCCGTCGGTGCTGGAGTTGCCGCCGGCAACACGGCCATCTCCGCTGATGGAGTTCACCCGTGCGCGACCGAAGCCGGAGGGGTGATTGACGGTGTAGGACTGGCCGAGTTGATGGTCGTAGATATAGCCGACGTTCACACCGCTGTAGGCCAGGCCGCAGACGAAACGGCCGTCGGCCGACAGGTCATAAGCCGTGGAGATGGTGCCGCTGAGCACGGTGGCAGCATCCACCGGAGCGACTTCGGCCCAAACGCCGTTCGCCCAGCGGCCGCCGATGCTGGCGCCGACCGGGAAGCCGTTGACGCCCGAGTTGGACAGATTGCCGCCGAGGATCAAACCGTCGGCGGAGATGCCAACGGGGGGCTGAGTGGTGCCGGTGATGGTCTCGGCGGTGAAGGCGGGCTGGAGGCGATAGCGGATGATGCCGCCGTTGCCCGAACTGGCGAAGGTCTGCCCGTCATGGCTGAGGCGAACCTGACCGCCGGAGGAAAGTTGAATGAGCCGCGGCTGGGCCACAGCGACGTTGCCTGCAACGACCAGCAGGCCGAGTGCGGCGAGGATGGAGCGGGGCGAACGGGACATTTCTGGATCCTCCAGACGGATTGGGGGGTCGACGGGAAGCCAGCGCAGACGGTGGGCTGACCGGTGGAGAGAGTGTAATCGGAGCATGCGGTTCTGCAACCAAAATTGGCAAAGTTTCCAGAAACATGTTTGGATTTGTTGCTGGACGTGAGCCGATGCGCTATTCTGTACGGTCGGCGCACGGGATTAGGCGATTGATGGTCAGGCAGCCTTCGGTTGCCCTGATCTCGCGCCGGAAACTGCGTATCCGTGGGAGTCAAGCCTTTGGAACACACCGCCCTGAAAGCCCCAAGTTTCAAGGACGATCTTGATTCGCTCTGCCAGCGGATTCGCGGGGCCATGACTGATTTGCTGACCGAGGCCGGGGGCGAGCCGGAGGCTCCGGCGGCACTCTCGCGGCACCTGCAGGTGAGTCGGACGCTGGCCTGGCGTGTATCGAAAATCGCAACGGCGACCAAACCTCTGGCGGTGCTGGAGTTTCTGCCCCGCCATGGCAGCATCGAGATTCTGCTGAGCGCGTGCCAGCGGGCGGGGGCCGGGGAGCGGGCGGTGGAGCGGATCCGCACGGCGGTGGCGGCGCTGGATGAACTGGTGGCGACGCACGCGGGCGACCGCGAGACGCTGGACATGATGCTGGCCGACGACGGTGACACGTCGACGACGGCGATCATGGAGAGCCGGCGGCAGGCGTTCCTGGGCAACAGCGGCATCTGGGGGATCCGGTGCCGGACACGGTTCTCGCTCACGGCTCTGGGGCCGAACCACGCGGGCGACGGACTGATGGACCTTGCGATGCTGGCAGGTGTGGTGGGCGTCCGGCGGCTGCGGACGGATGTGTCGGTGCCGCTGCACGTGCGGTTCGGGTACAACGACGACGGCAGCGAGCGCACCGAATCGCAAGTGGACTCGCTGAGCGGGGACTGGGTGACAGAGGACCGGGTGCCGCTGGTGCGGGAGTTCTCGGTGGGCGGGGACGGGGAACTGCTGGCGACACCCGACCCGACCGGCGGCATCCGGTATGAACTGGCCCCCGGGCCGGTGGGCAACACAGCGCAGACAACGTGGGTTTTCGGATGGCGGGAGTCGGCGTTCGCGAGCATGTACGCCGATGAGACCAACCACTTCGGCGAACACGGGGTGCGGAACCTGATCCCCGCTGAGTCGCTGCAGGCGGACCTGCTGGTGCACCGGAGTCTGCCGATCGCCCGCAACGCGGAGACGATGCTGATCAGCGGGCTGGGCGGCGAGCGTCTGGGGCAGTTCGCGGGTGTCCGGTTTGACTATCTGCCGATGCCCGAGCGACTGCAGAGCATCGGTCACGAGCCACCGGTGGTTTCCAGCACGGTGGTGCCCCGATACCCGGACATGGTGGACCTGCTGATGCAGCGCATGAAGTGGGACATCAACCAGTTCGTCGGGTATCGACTGGTGATGAAATATCCGCCGATTCCGACGGTGGCGATGATCCGCTATCCGCTGGTCAGTCGCGGCTGAGCGAAAGACCGGGCGGCATGAACATCACGGACAGCCGGCGGCGAAGGCTGCGATGTACGCGTTGAAGTCGTCGCCGGTCAGCAGGCCGTCGGGCGGCGGAAGGCCGCCGATGGACACGATGTCGGCCAGCGACGTTCCGGCGGCGAAGGCTGCGATGAAGGCATTGAAGTCGTCGCCAGTGAGCAGGCCGTCGGGCGGGGGCAGGCCGCCGATGGACACAATGTCGGCGATGGAGCAGCCCGGTCCGCCGATGGGGAGGATCCGCCAGATGCGACCCGGGCGGGTGGGACCCACGGGGCCTTCCTCGCTGTTCATGTCGCCGACGAACATGGCGCCGGGCCTCCCGAGGATGCCCGACGGATCGAAGGCCACCTGGGTGGCGTTGATGTTGCTGAGGAAGCGGGTGAGCTGACCGGTGGGCGAGACGGTGTAGACCGCGCCGGAGCCGGGGGCGTTGGTGCCGCCGAAGCAGGCCAGGTAGAGCTCGCCGCCGAACGGGTAGCCGCCGGGCCCGAAGGTGATGAACTCAATGCCGTTGACGCGCGAGTCGCCATCGAGCAGGAGGCTCGCCTGGCCGGTCTGAGCATCCACCCGGTAGATGGGGTTGGTGTGCGGCACGCCGGACTGCGAGAAGACGAACATCGACGCGACAAAGCCGCCGCCGTAGGCGCCCGAGACATCGAACGCGAGTCCGCTCATCATGGGCTTGTCGATCGTCGGCCCCGGGGCAAAGTCGGGGAAGGTGGCAAACACGCTGGAGGCTCCATCGGGCTGAACACGGGCGAGGTAGCCGGGGTTGGGGGCGAAGAAGCCGGTCTGGACGAGTGCGTAGAGCAGGCCGTCGGGCCCATAGGCCATCTGCGCCGGCCCGAGCGGCCCGGTGCCCAGCGACGCAAAGGTGGTCGGCGCATCACCGGGCAGCACGCGACGGATCTTCTGCCGCAGCGTCTCGGTGACCAGCATGCCGGGGCTGTAGGGCGGGCGGGCGAAAAGGATGGACTGGTTGCTGAAGAAGCCTTCGGCGACCACCTCCGCCGAGAAGGGCGAGGTCACCCGCATGACCCGATCAGACACGCCGCCGGCGCAAGGGATGGTGGCTGGCAGCGGCCCCGAGGACACGTACAGCCCGGGCGGGAAGCCGCCCTCGCCGGGGGAGACGGTCAGCCCGAACGCCTTGGGCGGGTCGGCCAGGTTGCGGAAGTCCTCGTAGAGCTCGATGGTGAATCGCTGCGGCTGCTCGAGAATGGGCGTACTGAATGGCGAACACTCCGGGGAGAGCGTCACGTCGTCAAAGAACGCGCCGGTGGTGCCGTCGATCCCGGGCTCGCCGCCGTGGAGGACCACGCCGGCGATGCGGCCGACGCCCAGCGGGGCGGAGCCGGGGAACCAGATGGACTGCCGCCAGCTCTCGCAGACGTACAGCGTCACGCCGTTGTAACTGGCGGAGACGCGATCAGAGTCGAGGTCGACGTCGATCTGCAGGGGCACCCACTGGTCGCGGATCAGCGGGGTCTGCTGGGCGGCGTTGGCGACGTTGCGCACGTTGCCGGCGGTGCCGTCAAGCACCAGCCAAGCTCCATAGTGCAGCGGGCCGGGGTACTGATCGACCATGACGACATAGGCGTTGCCGGTCGCACCGGTGGGGATGTAGGTCTTGACGTCAAGCCGCCAGCGTCCGCCGGCGATGTTGACCGGGCGGATGATGTTGTCGCCCCGGCCGGTTGAGCCAGGGAGAGCGCCGACGAGCTTGACAGATCTCAGGCCGCTGGCGGCATGTTCGCTCGAGAGCACGGCGCAGGTGTCGGCCACGCCAAGGAATTCCTGCCAGCCGCCCGGGACGCAGGGCGAACCGCCGGGGTACGACTCGAAGGTGTCGGAGAGTCCCCCGGGCAGCAGACGCAGTGTGATCCAGTCCCACTCGGCGTCGACCGACGACGGCACGCCGTTGTCGAGGGTCTCGTACGCACGGAGCTCCCACCCGGTCGACGGCCCCCCCACTCCCCCCGCCTCGCACAGCGGCTGCATGACTGGGCCGAAGGACAGGCGGTCGTACGGCAGCGGATCAGCGAAGGGCGTCACGGTGATGCGTCGGCCGTGCGGCGAGGTCAGCCGAAGCCGCAACTGGTTGGCCAGCGTCGCCGGATCCACCGCGTGCACGCCGCCGCTGACCAAAACCGCCGGCAGTGGCAGTGAGGTGAACACGTCGAAGAACGCCAGGCCGTTGAACGGCTGATCGGCCAGGCCGGCGGATGCCAGGTTGCGGCGAACAGTGATCGCCTCGACGCCCGGGCGAGCGGGGAGCTGCAGCGTGATGTCAAAGGTCTGGATGACCTGCCCGGTCCCACCCGGGTTCTCCAGACGGACCATGGCCCGGGGTGCCACCTCAGCCGGGACGGTCAGGCCGGGACGGGTGTAGAAGCGCAGATCGAACTCGGTGCTTCCGCCGGGAGTGATGCCCACGCGGGTCACCGACACCTCGGCCTCCAGTTCGGGGATCAGCGACTCTGCCCGCACGAGGAACGAACTGGGCGTGGCGGACGCGTTGGCGAGCCGCAGCGTGGCGGTCGGTGCCGCGCGATCCGGGTAGTCCACGACGGACAGACTCCACGCCGGCACGACCTGAACGACGAAGAACAACTGGTCGGGCGTCGGGCCGGGCCGGAACACGTGGTACTGGTGCACGCCGGGGGCCACCGTGGAGAGGTCGATCGCGGAGCCAAAGGGAACGGGCATGCCGTCCCAGGTGACCTGCGAACCGACCCAGTTGTTGTAGAGCGCGGTGGAACTGTCCCGCGTCATCACGATGTTCTGCACGACGCCGGTCGGCATAGGGTGCACCGAGGAGCAGTACTCCTGCTCGGTGACGCGAGGGGCGGAGGTGCAGACGGACTGATCGATAGTGGTTTCGTCGATGTGCGAGTACTTGCGGGCGGAGTCGGACACGTTCTCGCACTTCTCAATCACCCGCCGGGTGGTGCAGATGCACGGGCCGCTCCACACCGAGGTGCAGGTGCGCTTGTAGGTGTCCCAGACCGTTCCGGGATCAGTCAGTTGCCATGCGGAGTAGGTGACCGTCTCGGAGGGGTTGCCGTTCCACTCGTAGGTGGTCTGTCGGGCGGATACAACAGCAGGGGCGATCAAACCGACCCCCACAAGCAGGGCGAGTCGGAGATACGCCGAGCGGAACGCACGGCGGCCGAGCCTCGCGACGTTCGGTGCATTCATGGCCTGTCCTTTGGTGTGGCCGCCCGGAACTGCGCGGCGATGCGTGAGGGATGGTCACCGAAACCGCAGCGGAAGTACGCCGCGCACGAGCAGATCACGTATCCCAAGCCGGCCCTGGGCGAGCCGCTTCGGACGCACACTTGCCAGTCTGTCTCTGCTCTCGCCTCTGCGATCAGAGTAACACAAACCGCTTGCAGCACACGATGTTTTTGGAGACTTCGGCCGCGCAGAGGACAATCCGGGCAATCTTCCCCGTGCCCGCGTGGCGGCGGTCTCGGCCGGGTTGCGGCGACTAGGCCCTGAGATGGGGTTACGGACAGCCCGCGGCGAACGCGGCGATGAACGCGTTGAAGTCGTCGCCGGTCAACAGGCCGTCGGGCGGCGGGAGGCCGCCGATGGACACGATGTCGGCCAGCGCATCGGCCGCGGCGAAGGCGTTGATGAAGGCGTTGAAGTCGTCGCCGGTCAGGGTGCCATCGGGCGGAGTGGGCGGGCCGCCGATCCCGGTGATGTCCGCGGGATTGCAGCCGACCGGCGTGGCGTTGAGCGTGCCGAGGGCGACCAGATCGCTGTTGGTGTTGAAGCCGGTTGGGTCGTTGAGAAAGTTGGCCACCAGGACGGTGACGACCGGGGAGGCCTCCGGTGAATCGATCCGGTACAGCGTGCTGCGGCTGGCCAGCAGCAGGCTGCCGCCGAGGCCGGGGGCAAGACTGACGCCCCGGTTGCCGAAGGACGCGAAAGAGAGGTTGGCGGGAATAAGCGGGGTGGGCAGCGCGGTGGGCGTGCCGTTGCCGGAGATGGCCTGATCGTGGGCCAGCACGTCAACCACGACGGTGAAGGTGCTGGCGGCATTGTCGAAGATCGCCAGCGCGTAGACCCGGGTGCGAACCTGGGGAGTCAAGAGGCTGCCAAGGTTCCACTCCGAGCACAGCACGACCCACGAAGTCAAAGCGTTGCGGGGGGCGATGGCAACGGGGTACGTCGGGCGGCGCACGCCGGGCGGGGTGAAGGTGTACATCGGCTGCGGCGCGGCGACGGCGGGCACCTGCGGGAAATTGACCACCGGGGCGTTGGGGCCGATGACCGGCCGGAGCAGGCCCCGGTAGCCGGAGGAGATGTCGACGTTGGAGGGTCCGTTGCAGACCAGCAGGCCGGACGAGGTCAGGATGGCCGAGCCGGCGACTGAGAGGCTTGTGAAGTCGGTGCTGACGTTGGCCGCCAGGGGCACGGCGGGGTCGTAACGGACGACGCGGGCGCCGTAGCCGGAGCCGCCGGAGCCGCTGAAGTAGACGTTGCTCGAGGCAGGATCGATGACCGCGTCCAGCGTGTAGATCCCGCCGGCGCCCAAGGTGCCGTTGGGGAAGGACACCGGATCGGTGCCGTACTGGAGATTGAGCGTGACGGGGTTGAACCGCACGATGGGCTCCGAGGCGATCCACATGTCCCCTCCGGGGAGCGCATCGAACCCGAAGTTGCCGCCGAAGCTGCCGCCGAAAAACGGAACCGGCGCTGTGTCGATGCCCAGTCGCATCATCCATACGCCCTCAATGGAGCGGAGGCCGTAGAGCGTCGGACCGGTGGGCACCTCGGGAACGGGGCAGACGGTCAACTCGGCGCGGGCGCTGACGCAGCCCGGGCGGCCGGACTCGGCCAGCAGGCGGGCGCGGACGGCGGGGCTGGGCGCGATGAGGTTGACCACGGCGGTCGCGGCGGCGCCGGCGGCGAGGTCCGCATCAAGGGTGATGGTTCGTTCGACGGGG
>Ga0315900_10005644_pt1 | contig 17115 bp, 18 predicted proteins | sample LakEriMetagenome_FD_203521 | JGI IMG/M metagenome (GOLD analysis project Ga0315900, IMG submission 203521) | Freshwater fungal communities from buoy surface, Lake Erie, Ohio, United States - Buoy 12 MA114 | ecosystem: Environmental > Aquatic > Freshwater > Lake > Lake biofilm | place: USA: Lake... | reverse complement strand
TCGATGCTTTGGCCGGGGTTCGGTGCGCCAGAAAGCTTCTCACCTGCGAACCGCACTGGCCATCCCCGACGGCGCCAGCGCGCGCATTGCTGCTCGACAGCCCTCCACCAGTCGTCGGCCTGTGGCATCAACCCGTGGTGAACGTGCAAGGCCCAGACCTCCAGGCCGGTTCCTCGCGCTTGCCGGACCACGGCGTGCAGCAGTGCGATGGAGTCGCGCCCGCCGCTGACCGCCACGCCCAGGCGGCGGGCGGCGCCAGAGTCCGCTGCGGGCAACTCAGCGATCGCGTGTGTCGGTGAAGCGGCCGTAGGACTGCAGACGTTCATAGCGGCGCTGCAGCAGATCCTTGGGCTTCAGGTCCGACACCTGGCGCAAGGCGTCGTTCAAGGCCCGCTTCAATTGCGACGCCATCTGCTTGACGTTGCGATGGGCGCCGCCCACGGGTTCGCTGACGATCTTGTCGATCACGCCCAGGGCCTTCAATCGATGTGCAGTGATGCCCAAGGCTTCAGCCGCATCTGACGCTCGCTCAGCGGTCTTCCATAGGATGGAGGCGCAGCCTTCCGGGGAGATCACCGAGTACACGGAGTACTGCAGCATCAATACCTGATCGGCCACGCTGATGGCCAGTGCCCCGCCCGAGCCCCCCTCCCCGATGATGGTGGTGACGATGGGCACCTCCAGCTGGGCCATCTCGAAGATGTTGCGTCCGATGGCCTCGCTCTGGCCCCGCTCTTCCGCGCCAATGCCAGGGTAGGCGCCGGGGGTGTCCACGAACGTGAAGACTGGCAGGCGGAATTTCTCGGCCAGCTTCATCAGGCGCAAGGCCTTGCGGTAGCCCTCAGGACGGGACATGCCAAAGTTGCGCAGGCCGCGCTCCTTGGTATCACGCCCTTTTTGGTGGCCGAGCACCATGCAGGGCTGGCCGTTGAACCGGGCAAGCCCTCCCACAATGGAAAGATCGTCCGCGAAGGCACGGTCGCCGTGCAGTTCCTGGAAGTCGGTGAAGATTTCCTGGACGTAATCCAGCGTGTAGGGGCGCTGTGGATGCCGCGCGATTTGCGTCACCTGCCAGGGTGACAGGTTGGCGTAGATGTCCTTGGTAAGTTGCTGGCTCTTCTGGCTCAGCCGATCGATCTCTTCAGAGATGTCAACGGCCGACTCGTTCTGCACATAGCGCAGTTCGTCGATCCGGCTTTCCAGTTCGGCTATGGGGTGCTCGAACTCGAGGAAGTGCTTCTTGCTCATCGATGGGGCTTGGCCGGGTGGGCTTCGATGATCAGTAGTCTACCGGCAAGGGGTCAAGACTTCGCCACAGGTACCACGTGGCCACGGAGCGGTACGGCGCCCAGGCCTCTGCCACCTCTCGCGCCTCAGCCCGCGACACGGCCTCGCCGCTGAAATAGTTCAGGCTGATGCCCTTGATCAGACCAAGATCGTCCAGCGGCAGCACGTCCGGTCGCATCAGGTGAAAGATGAGGAACATCTCGGCTGTCCAGCGGCCGATGCCGCGGATGGCCACCAACTCGTCGATGATGGCCTCGTCGGCCATCGCATCCCACTGCGATACGTGCACCTGTCCGCCAGCGAAGTGCGAGGCCAGGTCCAGCAGGTACTCCGCCTTGCGCGCCGACAAGCCCGCACCGCGCAGGGCCGGAACGTCGAGTTCCGCCACAGCTTGCGGCATCAGGGGGCCGCCTTGCGGGCTGGCCAGCGCCGCGAAACGCGTCCACACGGACTGCGCTGCCTTCACGGAAATCTGCTGCCCCACCACCGAGCGTGACAAGGTGGTGAAGGCGTCGCCACGGCTTTGCAGGCGGGCCTCGCCAAACCGCGGGATCAGGCGCTTCATCACCCGGTCGTGGCGCTTGAGATGCTTGCAGGCCGTGTCCCAGTACTCGGGAGACACTGGAGCGTCCCACGACCTGCCAGCGGCGTGATGAGATGAAGACGTCACAGAGGGCTTGTCACGCGGGGGAAGGAAACGGGCCAACGCCATTCATGATCAAGGCCGGAAGCAGAGATCATGCCCGTACCCAGGTGGTGCCTTGCGGGGTGTCCTTCAGTTCCACCCCAAGAGCTGCCAGTTCGGCGCGGATGGCGTCGGCCGCCGCGAAGTCCCGCGCCTGCTTGGCCGCCGCGCGGGCCTTGATGCGCTGTTCGATGGCCTCAGCGTCCAAGCCGCCCGCAGCACCCTGTTCCGCACCGCCCTGCAGGTAGCTGCGGGGCGTCTGCTGCAACAGGCCAAGGATGCCGCCCAGGGCCTTGAGCTGGCCAGCCAAGGCCGGTTCACGAGAACGGTTCACCTCGGACGCGAGCTCGAACAAGACTGCCATCGCCTGCGGGGTGTTGAAGTCATCGTCCATCGCGCGGCGAAAGCGCGCTGCCTCGCCAGTTGTCCAGTCGACTTCCACAGCGTCCGGTGCAGCCACCGCATCCAGCGAGCCGTACAGCCTGCGAAGGGCGCTGCGAGCATCGTCCAGGTGGGCGTCGCTGAAATTGAAGGGGCTGCGGTAGTGGGTACGCAGCATCAGACAGCGCACGGTCTCGCCGTCGTAGCGCTGCAGCACCTCACGGATGGTGAAGAAGTTGCCCAGGGACTTGGACATCTTCTCGTTGTCGACGTTCACGAAACCGTTGTGCATCCACACGTTCACGAACGGTCGGCCGGTGGCGCCCTCGCTCTGCGCGATTTCGTTCTCGTGGTGCGGGAACTGCAGGTCCAGGCCACCGCCATGGATGTCGAAGTGCTCGCCCAACAAAGCGCAGCCCATGGCAGAGCACTCGATGTGCCAACCAGGGCGGCCGTCACCAAACGGGCTGGGCCACTTCGCCTCAGCAGGTTCATCGGCCTTTGCGGCCTTCCACAGCACAAAGTCCAGCGGGTCGTCCTTGCCAGTCGCCACAGCCACGCGTTCGCCAGCACGCAGTTCGTCAAGCGACTTGCCCGACAACTTGCCGTAGCCAGGGAACTTGCGCACCGAGAAATTCACATCGGCGTTTTCAGCACGGTAGGCCAGGCCTCGCGCCTCCAACCGGCCAATCATCTGCAGCATCTGCGGCACGTAGGCGGTCGCCCGCGGCTCGTGGGTGGGCCGTTGCACGCCCAGGGCGTCGAGATCCTGGTGCATCTGGCCGATCATGTCCTCGGTCAGTTCCCCGATGGTGATCCCTCGCTCCAGGGCACGGCGGATGATCTTGTCTTCAATGTCGGTGATGTTGCGCACATAGGTCACAGCCAGGCCGCTGGCACGCAGCCACCGCTGCACGACGTCGAAGGCCAGCATCATCCGGGCGTGCCCCATGTGGCACAGGTCGTAGACCGTCACGCCGCAGACGTACATGCGCACATGGCCGGGCTCAATGGGCCGCAAAGGCTCCAGGCTGCGGGTCAGGGAGTTGTGGATGTGCAGGCTCATGCGCGGAACTACCCGATAACGCCAGGACGGAACTCTGAGGCCGAGCTCACGTGGAAGAACCGGGCGTGAGAAACAGGGGAATAAGAGGCAACATACCGGGCTGCGAGGCAGCATGCCGATGACCACGGCAACCCTCAAAATCAGTATAGCGGCGGCCTGCGGATAGACTGATCGACCGGCCTGCGCTGGTGTCCTGAACTGTCCTGCCCCAGGCACAGCAGGGCAACAAAGCACACGGCCCGCCCCGACACTGGTTATTCGAATTCCATCACCCCATGCCCACGCTTTTCGCAACTTCACGCCTCGCCCGCACCCTGGCCACCTTGTTGCTTTGCGCCACCTTGCCTTGGGCGTCATGGGCGCAGAAGGTGGTGCTGTCCACCAGCGAAGGCGACATCACGCTGGAACTTGACCAGCAGAAAGCACCCCGTACGGTGGATAACTTCGTCCAGTACGTGCGCTCGGGTCACTACGACGGCACCATCTTTCACCGCGTCATCGACAACTTCATGATCCAGGGCGGCGGCATGCAGCCGAACATGATCGAAAAGGCCACGCGGGCGCCGATACCACTGGAGGCCCGAAACGGCTTGCAGAACCTGCGCGGCACGGTGGCGATGGCCCGCACCATGGTGCCCGACTCCGCCACAGCCCAGTTCTTCATCAACGTGCGGGACAACCCCTTTCTTGACGCCGCGAACTCGCGGGACGGTCACGGCTATGCCGTCTTTGGCAAGGTGGTGGCAGGCATGGAGGTGGTGGAACGCATCAAGTCCGCTCCCACCACCACCCGCGGCCCCCACCAGAACGTACCCGTCACCCCCATCCTGATCCGCAAAGCCACCTTCCTGGAGAAATGACATGGCCAAGACTGTTGAACTGCACACCTCTGCCGGGGTGATCCGCCTGGAACTTGACGACGCCAAGGCACCTTTGAGCGTGGAGAACTTCCTGGTCTACGTCAACGCCGGGCACTTCGATGGGACGGTCTTCCACCGTGTGATCAAAGGCTTCATGATCCAAGGCGGCGGCATGGACGCCGACATGAAGCAAAAGGCCACGCGCGCACCCATCACCAACGAGGCCGACAACGGCTTGCTGAACCAGAAGTACACCGTGGCGATGGCACGAACCTCAGACCCCCACAGTGCCACCGCCCAGTTTTTCATCAACGCGGCTGACAACGGCTTTCTCAACTTCCGTGCGCCCAGCGCCCAGGGCTGGGGCTATGCCGTGTTCGGCCGCGTGGTGCAGGGACAGGAAGTGGTGGACGCGATCGAATCGGTCAAGACGGGACGCCGCGGGTTCCACGATGACGTGCCGCTGGAGAACGTGACCATCGACAAGGCCGTCGAGGTGGTCTGACGCAGCGTCGGCAATTGGCGGCGCCGGTTCGACACCGAACACCCTCGCACCTGGCGGTACCGTGGTGGAGATTGCCCAGTTCACTGCCCCCTCACCGTGGCAGGCCATCGAACTGGTATCCGATCTTCATCTGTGCGAAGCCACACCACGCACCTTTGAAGCGTTTGCGGACTACCTGGCCAGCACTGACGCTGATGCGGTGGTCATCCTTGGGGACCTGTTCGAGGTGTGGGTCGGCGACGACCAGTGCACGCGCGCTTTCGAGCGGACGATCGTAGAAACGCTGAAGGCGCAGGCCCAGCACCGGTGGCTGGGGTTCATGCGCGGCAACCGGGACTTTCTCGCCGGGCACGTCTTCGCGCAGTCAGCGGGGCTGCACCTGTTGGCCGACCCCACCTGCCTGTGTGCATTCGGCGAAAGGTGGCTGCTGACCCATGGCGACGCCCTGTGCCTGCAAGACACGGCTTACCAGGACTTTCGCGGACAGGTGCGCAGTGCCCGCTGGCAGGAAGACTTCCTGCGCCGGCCTTTCGACGAGCGCTGGTCCATCGCCAGCGGCATCCGCAGCCAAAGCCGCGCGCGCAAGTCGGCAGAACCCGATCCACAACTGTGGGCCGATGTGGACCGCGACGCAGGGCTCTCCTGGCTCGCCCAAGCCGATGCCCGTACCTTGATCCACGGCCACACCCACCGCCCGGGCGACGAAGCGTGGGGGGAAGGACGCTCTCGCAGCGTTTTGAGCGACTGGGACCTGGACCATGCCCCCTACAGGGCCGAGGTGGTGAGGCTGGACGCCCAAGGCTTGAGCCGGAGGGCGCCTTCAGTGGCAAACGCGCGACCGACCGATCTGCCAGTGGATGAAAGCTGACACTTGATGTGGTCACGCCTCTTGCAAGGTCTGCGGCAGCGCCGGGAGGCAGCGGCGGTAGCCCGCAAGCCCATACCCGACCTTCTCTGGCGCCGGACCCTGAAGCGCTTCCCTTTCCTGCCGCGCGCCGGCAGCGCCGATGAGGCTTTGCTGCGGCGCATGACCAGCCTGTTCCTGGACCGCAAGGAGTTTTCCGGCGCCCATGGCCTGGTGGTAACCGACGACATGGCAGTGGCCATCGCCGCCCAGGCCTGCCTTCCCGTGCTGCGGACGGATCTCGATGCTTACCAGGGCTTTGTAGGCATCGTTGTCCATCCCGGTTTGGCCCGGGCCCGGCGATCGTTCGCCGACGATGACGGGGTGGTTCACGAGTTCGAGGAGACGCTGTCAGGCGAGGCGCTGGAGGGTGGGCCGGTGATGCTGTCGTGGCGCGACGTCCGCTCAGCAGGCGCACGGGCGGCGCAGGGCTACAACGTGGTGATCCACGAATTCGTCCACGTGCTGGACATGGCCGACGGGCTCGCCGACGGCCTGCCCTTGTTGCCCACCGCCATCTCACGCCGGGAGTGGTGCGCCGGCCTGGACGAGGCCTACCAAACGTTCTGCCGCGCGGTGGACTCGGGCACGGAGACGGCCCTGGACCCGTATGGCGCCGAGTCCCCGAGCGAATTTTTCGCCGTGGCCAGCGAAGCCTTCTTTGTGGCCCCGCAAGTGCTGCAGGCCGAACACCCTGCGGTGTACGGCCTGCTGATGCGTTATTTCAGGCAAGACCCGCTGGCCCGCCTCCAGCAGTCGCCGCTCGCGGCCCCGTGCGGGCCGGAGGACGAGGCCCCCTAAGCCTAGACGGTTGCCGGCTCGGCCTTGGAGCGGTCGCTCTTGCGGGGCGGGCGGATGTCCAGCAGGACCTTGCCCGCCTCGTCGACATCCACCTTCAGCCGGCCGCCATCAACCAGCCGACCGAATAGCAGCTCGTCAGCCAGCGCGCGGCGCACCGTGTCCTGGATGAGGCGCTGCATCGGCCGGGCGCCCATCAGGGGGTCGAAACCCGTCTTGGCGAGGTGGCGCCGCAAGGCATCCGTGAACGTGACGTCGACCTTCTTCTCGCCCAACTGGCTTTCCAGTTGCAGCAGGAACTTGTCCACCACGCGCAGGATGATCTCCTCGTCCAGCGCGCGGAAATTGACGATGGCATCCAGTCGATTGCGGAACTCGGGGGTGAAGAGGCGCTTGATGTCGGCCATCTCGTCACCTTGCTCCCGCTTGCTGGTGAAGCCGATGGTGGCCTTGTTCATGGTCTCGGCACCCGCATTCGTGGTCATGATCAGGATCACGTTGCGGAAGTCGGCCTTGCGGCCGTTGTTGTCCGTCAACGAGCCGTGGTCCATGACTTGCAGCAGCACGTTGAAAACATCAGGGTGAGCCTTCTCGATCTCGTCAAGCAAGAGCACGGCGTGCGGCTTCTTGGTGACGGCCTCGGTGAGCAAACCGCCCTGATCGAACCCTACGTACCCCGGCGGCGCGCCAATCAGACGGCTGACCGCGTGCCGCTCCATGTACTCCGACATGTCGAAGCGGATCAGCTCGATGCCCAGGATGTAGGCGAGTTGCTTGGCCACCTCGGTCTTGCCCACGCCGGTAGGACCGCTGAACAGGAACGATCCGATGGGCTTGTCAGGCTTGCCCAGACCAGAGCGGGCCATCTTGATGGCGGCCGCAAGCGCATCAATGGCCGGCTCCTGGCCGAACACCACACTCTTGAGGTCACGGTCCAGGGTCTTCAACTGTTTGCGGTCGTCACTGGACACGCTGGCCGGCGGAATGCGGGCGATCTTGGCCACGATCTCCTCAACCTCGGCGCGGGAGATGGTCTTCTTCTGCTTGTTCTTGGGCAGGATGCGCTGCGCTGCCCCGGCCTCGTCAATGACATCTATGGCCTTGTCAGGCAGGTGACGGTCGTTGATGTACTTGGCGGAAAGCTCCGCCGCCGCCTGCAACGCGCCCAGGGCGTACTTGATGCCGTGGTGGTCCTCGAAGCGAGACTTCAAACCCTTGAGGATCTCCACCGTCTGCTCCACCGAGGGCTCGACCACGTCGATCTTCTGGAAGCGGCGTGACAGGGCCGCATCCTTCTCGAACACCCCGCGGTACTCGGTGAAGGTGGTGGCGCCGATGCACTTCATGCTGCCGTTGGACAGCGCGGGCTTCAGCAGGTTGCTCGCGTCCAGCGTGCCGCCCGATGCTGCTCCCGCGCCAATGAGCGTGTGGATCTCGTCGATGAACAACACCGCGCTGGGCTGATCCTTCAACTGCTTCAACACGCCCTTGAGCCGCTGCTCGAAATCGCCCCGGTACTTGGTGCCTGCCAGCAAAGCGCCCATGTCCAGCGAATACACGGTTGAGGCCGCCAAAATCTCCGGCACATCACCCTGCGTGATCCGCCAGGCCAGGCCCTCGGCGATGGCCGTCTTGCCGACACCGGCTTCGCCCACCAGCAACGGATTGTTCTTGCGGCGTCGGCACAGCACCTGGATGACGCGCTCCACCTCGTGCTCGCGGCCGATCAGGGGATCGATCTTGCCATCACGCGCCATCTGGTTGAGGTTCTGCGTGAACTGGTCCAGTGGCGTGGCCTTGCCGTCCGCCGGCTCTTCCTTGTCACTGCCGTCCTGAGAGGCGCCCTCCCCTGACTTCGCAGGCTCCGGCGGATCAGATTTCTTGATGCCATGAGCAATGAAGTTCACCACATCAAGCCGCGTCACGCCCTGCTGATGGAGGTAGTACACGGCGTGCGAATCCTTCTCGCCGAAGATGGCAACCAGCACGTTTGCGCCAGTGACCTCCTTCTTGCCGCTGCCGGTGGATTGCACGTGCATGATGGCGCGCTGGATCACGCGCTGGAATCCGAGCGTGGGTTGCGTGTCCACCTCTTCCGTACCCGACACCGTAGGGGTGTTCTCCTTGATGAAGGCGGTGAGGCTCTTGCGCAGGTCGTCGATGCTCGCCGTGCAGGCGCGGAGCACCTCGGCGGCGGAAGGGTTGTCCAGCAAGGCGAGCAAAAGGTGCTCCACCGTGATGAACTCGTGCCGCTGCTGCCGGGCCTCCACGAAGGCCATGTGCAGGCTGACTTCCAGTTCTTGCGCAATCATGCGGACTCCATAAGGCATTGCAGCGGGTGCTGGTCTCGCCGGGCTGCTGCCAGCACGAGCTCAACCTTGGTGGCCGCGACGTCCCGGGTGTACACCCCGCAAACGCCACGACCTTCGTGGTGAATCTTCAACATGATCAGCGTGGCCGTCTCCAGGTCATGCTGGAAGAACTGCTGGAGCACGCGGATGACGAATTCCATCGGTGTGTAGTCGTCATTGAGCATGACCACCTGGAACAGCGACGGCGGCTTTGTGCGCGCTGTCTGGCGCTCGACTACCGCAGCGCCGTGCCCACCACTGCCCGGCAACTTGGGCGCCGGCGATTGGGGTTTGTCAGGAATGTCGGGCATGGATGATTCTATGCACAGCAAGCCGCGTCTGCCGCGCTGTGGGGGATCACATTCACAACTCGAAACAACCCCCTTTTGTTCTGCGAGAAAGAAGAAGCCCGGCACGTCACGAACGGCCGGGCTTCAGTGCGGACCGCGCCCTGATAGAGCGCGGGTCCCGAGCGAAGAACGGGGACGCTCCCCGCACGAATCGCAGGGGCTTACATGTGGTCGATCATGACCTGGCCGAAGCCGGAGCAGGACACCTGGGTGGCGCCTTCCATCAGCCGGGCGAAGTCGTAGGTGACCTTCTTGCTCTGGATGGAACGCTCCATGGAGGCGATGATCAGGTCCGCGGCCTCGGTCCAGCCCATGTGGCGCAGCATCATTTCAGCCGACAGGATTTCTGAGCCAGGGTTGACATAGTCCTTGCCTGCGTACTTCGGGGCCGTGCCGTGGGTCGCCTCGAACATGGCCACGGAGTCGCTCAGGTTGGCGCCGGGCGCAATGCCGATGCCGCCCACTTGCGCCGCCAGGGCGTCGGACACGTAGTCGCCGTTCAGGTTCAAGGTCGCGATGACGGAGTACTCCGCCGGGCGCAGCAGAATCTGCTGCAGGAAAGCGTCAGCGATGGAATCCTTGATCACGATCTCACGACCGGTCTTCGGATTCTTCATCTTGCACCACGGGCCCCCGTCGATGGGCTCGGCACCGAACTCACGTTGGGCCAGCGCATAGCTCCAATCCCGAAAGCCACCCTCGGTGAACTTCATGATGTTGCCCTTGTGCACGATGGTCACCGAAGGCTTGTCGTTGTCGATGGCGTACTGGATCGCCTTGCGCACCAGGCGCTCGGTGCCCTCACGGGACACAGGCTTGATGCCGATGCCCGAGGTGTTCGGGAAGCGGATCTTCTTGACCCCCATCTCATCGATCAGGAACTTGATCAGCTTCTTAGCCTTGTCGCTTTCGGCCTCGTACTCGATGCCCGCGTAGATGTCCTCTGAGTTCTCGCGGAAGATGACCATATTGGTCTTTTCCGGCTCCTTTAGCGGGCTGGGAACACCCTTGAAGTACTGGATGGGGCGCAGGCACACGTACAGGTCGAGTTCTTGGCGCAGCGCCACATTCAGCGAGCGGATGCCGCCCCCCACGGGGGTGGTCAGCGGCCCCTTGATGGACACCACGTACTCACGCACGATGTCCAAGGTTTCCTGGGGCAACCAGACATCCGGGCCATAGATGCGGGTTGACTTCTCGCCCGCATAGACCTCCATCCAATGGATCTTTCGGGTGCCACCATACGATTTGGCCACCGCGGCGTCCACCACCTTGAGCATCACCGGGGTGATGTCGAAACCTGTGCCATCACCCTCGATGTAAGGGATGATGGGCTGGTCCGGGACGTTGAGGGAAAAGTCCGCGTTGACGGTAATCTTCTTCCCGCCCTCGGGAACCTTGACGTGCTGATACATGTGATGGGTCTCCGCCTCTGGCTTTGTGCAGCCGTTAAAAACGAAAGAAATTCTAGTGGACCGACCTGTCAACCGACTGACCCGCCCATGCGTTTTCCACCTGCCGCCCCTCGAAGGGTGGTGAATTCAAAACTTTCGAAAGGTAATTCCCATGTCCAAGATCCTGGCCGCCCTGATCGCCGCCGCGTTCTCCTTCGCTGCCTCTGCACAAGCTCCGGCCCCCAAGAAGGAAGAGAAGAAGGCTGAAGCCGCCAAGCCGGCCGCCTCCGCTGCCAAGAAGGAAGAGAAGAAGAAGTAATTCTTCGAATCTTGGGTTTGCCGGTTCGCCGTACAAACCCGCCAAAGCGCCCGGTTCCGTCCGGGCGTTTTGCTTTGGGTGTCTCAGTAAGTCGTTCAGCCGAAACAGTAAGCCCAGACCTGGCCCCAGACGTCATGCCCGAGAGCCCACAGCGACCCGAAGGCGAGGAGTGATCCTGCCAACCGAACCACCAGTCGGTTCAAGTCCTGCGCGTGGGAGCGTCCTGCGCCACGCGACTGCCACCACGACCACAGGGCCGGCGCCAGTTGCAGCCCCAGGGCCGATGCCAGCGCGAAGGCGGTCATGATCACCGCGCCGGCGGCAGGCGTGTTGGCCAGCCCGGCCACCACCAGCGCGGACTGCAGCAGGCCACAGGGCCAAGCGACCCACATCCCGCCGGCAAGCCCGGCTTGAAGGTCCCGCGAACGGCCTGCCCAGCGCACGGGTTGCCCCGCCAACCCGTCAGGCGTTGCCCGCTCTTGACTCACGCCTGTTCGCGCCCTGCCCACCCGCGTCATCCAGGCCGGTTGCCGGGCGGTGATGGCCAGCCATAAGCCCAGCGCCAGCGCGGCCACATGAAAAAGGGTCCAGACAGGCCGCACCAGCGGCGCCGCCTGGCCTGCCCAGGCCAGAAGGCCCACGCCCCCAGCCACCAGGGCACCGGCCGAGGCATAGCCCGCCACCCGCATGCCGTGAAACCACCAGGCACCCACCCCGACAGCTTGCAGCACCTGCACCCCGCCACCCAAGGCCACGGGTCGGCCAGAGCGGCCGAGCAACGCGGTGCAGGCAGGCCCGCACATCGCCGCACAGTGGGGCGCGCCCGCCAGCCCCATGAGGAGCGCAGTGAATGCGAGGGCCAGGTCCATGCTCAGATGATGCGCGAAAAGCGCGACCGGTCTGCCTCGGCCTGCAGATACTTGTCAAAGGTCATGGCAATGGCGCGCACGAAGTACCAGCCCTGAGGCGTCACCTGCAGGCCTGTGGGTTCGATTTGCAGCAGTCCGCGCTCCTCGAAAGTCTTCAGCCTGTCCAGCTCGGGGGCGAAATAGGTGTCGAACTGGATCAGGTGCGCGCACTCGACGGGTTCAAAGTCCACCCGGCCCTGGCACATGATGGCCATGATGACGGAGCGACGAACCAGATCGTCCCGGCCCGACTGCAGGCCCCGCACGGTTGGCCAGTGCCCTTGCTGCAGTGCTTCCTCGTATGCCTCCACCGTCTTGGCGTTCTGGGCGTAGGTGGCGCCCACCTTGCCGATGGCCGACACCCCCAGGGCGATGAGGTCGCCCTCGGGCTGGGTGGTGTAACCCTGGAAGTTCCGGTGCAGCCGTCCCTGGCGCTTGGCCACTGCCAGCGCATCGTCCGGCAGGGCGAAGTGGTCCATGCCGATGTAGCTGTAACCGTGGGTCAGGAAGCCCGAAATGGCGCCGGACAGCATGTCCAACCGGGCCTGAGGTTCGGGTAACCCCGCCTGGGGAATGCGACGCTGCGGCTTGAACCGGGCCGGCAGGTGGGCGTAGGCGTACAGCGCAATCCGGTCGGGCCGCAGGCTGGCCACCTGGGCCACCGTGGTGGCAAAGGACTTCACCGTCTGAAGCGGCAACCCGTAAATCAGGTCGGTGTTGATGGAGGCGAAGCCAATCTCGCGGGCGGCGTGCATCAACTCGCGCACCTGCTCAAAGGGCTGCTCACGGTGGATGGCGCGCTGGACATCGGGATTGAAGTCCTGCACGCCGAAGCTGACCCGGTTGAATCCCATGTCCGCCAGCGCCTGCAGGCGCGCTGCGCTGGCGGTACGGGGATCCACCTCAATCGACACCTCGCAGTGCTCGGCAAGCCTAAAATGCTGCCGAATCGCACCCATCAAGCCTGCCAACTCCGCATCTGTCAGGAAGGTGGGGGTCCCCCCGCCCAAGTGCACCTGCGAGACCGGCTGCGCAGGCCCCATGACGGCCGAGTGCAAGGCCATTTCGCGCTCCAGTGCTCGCAGGTACGGCGCTGAGCGCTCGTGGCGGCGCGTCACCACCTTGTTGCAGGCGCAGTAGTAGCAGACGGACTCGCAGAACGGGATGTGGACGTACAAAGACAAGGGCGATGTCGAGCCCACGCGCTGGCCACAGGCGCGCTCGCGCAACGCACGCACGTACAGCTGTGCATCGAACGGCTCCTTGAACCGGTCGGCCGTCGGGTAGGACGTGTACCGCGGGCCAGGAGTGTCCAGTTCCTTGAGCAAGGATTCCGGAAAGCAGACCTGCGCTGCGTCAGTGGGTTCGTTCATGGGCATACACTTTGACTTGGGCAGGCCTGAGGGGGCTTGACCTGGAACAAGCAGGATCGGCAATGCTGGCCTGCCCGAACAAAGAACAAGCAACAAGCGGTTCGGCATCGTGGCCACCCAAGGTGGGCCTCGAGGCCGGACCAGGTCGCCGGAGGATCAGCTCATGACCGTCGCCACCCCCATTCGCATCGGCCCCGTGAAGGCGGCTTGTTCGAACTGCAATCTTCGCGAGCTCTGCTTGCCGGTGGGCCTGTCGCCCGAGCAGGTGGGTCAGCTTGATGAACTGGTGGCCACCCGGCGCAGCGTTCCCCGGGGCGAAACGCTGTTCAGAACAGGTGACAGCTTCCAATCGCTGTTCGCCGTGCGCACGGGCTTCTTCAAGACCTGCGTCTCTGCCGAAGACGGGCGTGACCAGGTCACCGGTTTCCAGATGTCAGGGGAATTGCTGGGCCTGGACGGCATCAGCACAGACCGGCACGCCTGCGATGCGGTGGCGCTGGAGGATTCCACGGTATGCGTGATCCCTTTCCATGACCTGGAAGGGCTTTCGATGCAGATCAACGAGTTGCAACGCGTGTTTCACAAGATCATGAGCCGCGAGATCGTGCGCGACCATGGCGTGATGCTGCTGCTGGGCAGCATGCGGGCGGAAGAGCGCGTGGCGGCCTTTCTGCTGAACCTGACCCAACGACTCCACGCCCGGGGTTTCTCCCGCAGCGAACTCGTCTTGCGCATGACGCGCGAGGAGATCGGCAGTTACCTGGGCCTGAAGCTGGAAACCGTCAGCCGCACGTTCTCCCGACTGCAAGATGACGGTGTGCTGGAGGTCAAGCAGCGCCAGATCCGCATCGTCGACCAGAACGCTTTGCGTCAAATCGTCAACGCCAGCGCCTGCTGATCGCGACGGCCGCGCACGGTTGCCACACGTTTCACGCCTCCTGCGCTTGCCGCCCTGACCGGATTTTCCGGAAGCGCGCGGCGTTGTGACCTACCGGCTCGGCTGCGCCGTGGCGGCGTGGTTGCGCCCCTGCACCGCGGGACGTTCAGAGAACTTCGTGCTCTCCTGCGAGGTCAGCACAGGTTCGGCGCCCCGCACCGCGATGACCGCCGTGACGATGCCCGCCACGACCACCGCCGCGGGCCCCCCCAGGACCAGCCAGACCATGCCCACCCGCCACCAGGGCGGGGCGGGAGCGGCAGACGGGGACGGGTTGTTCGTGTTCATCGGTCACCTCGGAATCACAAATGTGGATCGCTCTGCGACCTTCGCGGATGCCTGCCCTGCACTGGCCAGGCGCTCGATGTCGAAAGTCAGGCTGTGGGCACCAGACCCCACTGCGGCCACCACTTCGGGGGGAATCTGAACGGCCAGGGGCACCCAGCGCGCCTCTGCAGGGCCCAGATCCAGTTCCGACCGCCCCACCACCCGCGCATGCTGCAACCCGCTTGCGGTGATGAGGTAGCGCTGGCCATGTTCCGTGGCGTTCATGATCTGGATGCGGTAACCGTTCTCCACGCGTCCGTCTTCGACCAGCCGGGCCAGGGTGCCCCGGTCGCGCACGACATCCACCTTGAAGGGATCGCGCCACCACAGGCTGATCGCCAGACCTGCACAGATCAGCACCAGAACGGCTGAGTAAACCAGCACCCGCGGGCGGAACACGCGCAACCACATCTGACGGCTGGACCAGCCCTGGGCCATGCTGTTCTGCGTGGCGTAGCGCACCAGGCCCCTGGCATAGCCCATCTTGTCCATCACGCCGTTGCACACGTCCACACAGGCTGCGCAGCCGATGCACTCGTACTGCAGGCCCTTGCGAATGTCGATGCCGGTCGGGCAAACCTGCACGCACAGCCCGCAATCGATGCAGTCTCCCAGGCCCAGGGTTCTCGGGTCGGTCCTGCGTCCTCGGGCACCACGCGGATCGCCACGGGCAGCGTCGTAGCTGATGATCAGGGTGTCCTTGTCGAACATCGCGCTCTGGAAGCGCGCATAAGGACACATGTACTTGCAGACCTGCTCGCGCATCCAGCCGGCGTTGCCGTAGGTGGCAAAGCCGTAGAACAGGACCCAGAACCACTCCCAGGGGCCAAAGTCCAGCGTCAGGGCCTGGGCCCACAAACTTTGGATGGGAGTGAAGTAGCCCACCAAGGTGAACCCGGTCCACAGCGCGATCAGCAGCCAGACGCCGTGCTTGGCCGTCTTGCGGGCCATCTTGTCCAGCGTCCAGGCGCCGCCGTCCAGGCGCATGCGGGCTGCGCGGTCGCCCTCGATGCGCCGCTCCACCCACAGGAAGATCTCGGTGTAAACCGTCTGCGGACAGGCGTAGCCGCACCACAAGCGCCCTGCCACGGCGGTGAACAGGAACAGCGCATAAGCGCTGATCACCAACAGAACGGTCAGGTAAATGAAGTCCTGTGGATACAGGACGAGGTCGAAGATGTAAAAGCGGCGGCTGGAGAGGTCGAACAACACCGCCTGCCGATCGTTCCACTGCAGCCAAGGCAGCCCGTAGTAGAGCACCTGGGTGGCAAATGCCAGCGCCCAACGCCAGCGCACGAACCATCCCGTGACGGACCGGGGGTAGATCTTTCGCTGAGTCTGGTACAGCGAGACGATGGCGCCGGAGGCGTCATCGTCCGGCGGCGGTACGGTTCCCGCAGCCTGTGTCATCGGCCAGCCCTGGCTTTCAAGCTGCGCTGGTTCACTTGGACGCCACGGCTGTCGAGTCCGACAGGCTCAGAACATAAGCAGCCAACACGTGCACCTGCTCGGGTGTCAAGCGCGCGGCCTGGGCTGGCATCGCGTTGTTCTTGCCATTGGTGATGATGCTGACGATGGCCTGTTCGCCCCAGCCGTGCAGCCACACCTTGTCGGTGAGATTGGGCGCACCGAGGGCCTGGTTGCCCTTGCCGTCTGCTCCGTGGCATCCGGCACAGGCCGCGAACTTGGGCTTGCCCAGGGCAGCCGCCACGGCGTCATGCGCACTGCCTGACAAGCTCAGCACGTGGTGGGCGACGTTGCGTACGTCCTCGGCGCTGCCCAGGGCAGCCGCCATCGCGGGCATCACGCCGTTGCGGCCCTTGGTGATGGTTTCCTTCACCGCGTCGTGGGTGCTGCCCCACAGCCAGTCGCCATCGGCCAGGTTGGGGAACCCTTTGCTGCCGCGTCCGTCCGAGCCGTGGCAGGCCGCGCAGTTGTTCAGGAACAGGCGCTCACCGATACCCATGGCTTGCGGCTCCTTGGCAAGGTCCGAGGCACTCATGTTGGCGAACTTGGCGTACACGGGCGCCACGGCCGCCGCTGCCTTCTCGGTCTCGGTCTGGAGTTGGCCGGAACTGCTCCACTTCAAGGAGCCTGGGTGACTGCCCAAGCCAGGATACAAAGCCAGGTAAGCGCCAGCAAAAATCACCGTGATGACGAACAGCCACATCCACCAACGAGGCAGCGGGTTGTTCAACTCCTTCAGGTCCTCGTCCCAGACATGACCTGTGGTGTTGTCATCCGACATCACTCGTCGCCTGCTGGCGATGATCAGCAGGGCCAGGCAGGCCACCAGACCTGCGATGGTGAGGGCGCCAATGAAGATGGACCAACCGCTGGAGATGAAATCACTCATGACCGGTCCTCCCGGGAAACATCTTCTGCAAACGGCAGGCGGGCTGCCTCTTCGAATTCGCTGCGCCGTGAGCGCTTCATGGTGATGGCCACGAGCGCCACGAACAACAGCAGGCTGATGACGGTGACAGCACTGCGAAGATCATTGATGTCCATGATTCACCTCACTTGACTGCAGTGCCCAGCACCTGCAGATAGGCCACCAGCGCATCCAGCTCGGTCTTGCCTTTGACGGCCTCGCCCGATGCCTTGACCTCTTCGTCCGTGTAGGGCACCCCCAAGGTGCGCAAAGCCTTCAGCCGGGGCGCCATGGAT
>Ga0315900_10005643_pt1 | contig 17117 bp, 13 predicted proteins | sample LakEriMetagenome_FD_203521 | JGI IMG/M metagenome (GOLD analysis project Ga0315900, IMG submission 203521) | Freshwater fungal communities from buoy surface, Lake Erie, Ohio, United States - Buoy 12 MA114 | ecosystem: Environmental > Aquatic > Freshwater > Lake > Lake biofilm | place: USA: Lake... | reverse complement strand
GCCGGCCTTTCGCGCGCTCGATCGAAGCGGCAAGCGGGGTGTCGACCGGCATTTCTGCCGCCGACCGCGCCCACACCGTGCAGGTCGCGATTGCGCCGGGTGCGAGTGCGGCCGACATCCATTCGCCAGGTCACGTTTTCCCGCTGATAGCGCAGGAAGAGGGCGTGCTGGCCCGCCCCTCGGCCTGCGAAGCCTCGATCGACCTCGTCCGGCTGGCGGGGGCCGGGGATGCGGCGGTGATCTGTTCGATCATGCGCGATGACGGCGAAATGGCGCGGATCGACGATATCGGCGAACTGGTGCAGGCCCATGGCCTCGCCATCGCGGATATCGGCGCGCTGATCGGGCGGCGGCAGATGGAAAGGGCCTGAGCATGGCGGAGGGCAAAAGCGCGAACCGCAAGCTGACGCGCCGCGCGATGATAGCCGGTGCAGGCGGAGCGGCGATGGCCGCGCCGCTGCTCGCGCAGAAAATGGTCGATCTGGGGCTGCCCGGCGGGCCGAGCCTGAGGCCGATGGACCCTGCCTTTCCCGGCAAGGGGCCGATGATCGTCCAGCGCATCCGTCCGCCCTTGCTGGAAACCCCGATGGAGGTGTTCCGCGAAGGCACCATCACTCCCAACGACCGCTTCTTCGTGCGCTGGAACTGGGACATGCCGACCAGCGTGAAGGCGGGCGAGCACCGCGTCGCTGTCGGCGGGGCGGTGACAAAGGCGGTTTCGCTCTCGCTCGATGACATCGCGGCAGCGGGCGAGACGGTCGAGGTGGTCGCGATCAACCAATGCGCGGGCAACGGCCGCGGCTTGTCCGAACCGCGGGTGACAGGCACTCAGTGGGGCAATGGCGCGATGGGCTGCGCCAAATGGACCGGGGTGCGCCTCAAGGACGTGCTGGCCTTGGCCGGCGGCACCGCGCCATGGGCAAAGCGGGTGCGCTTTGCCGGGCTCGATGTGCCGATGACAGACGGCGCACCGCAGTTCATCAAGTCGATCCCGACGGACATCGCCATGCGCGATGATGTGCTGGTGGCTTGGGGCATGAACGACGAGCCGCTCTCGATCCTCCACGGCTTCCCGCTGCGGATCGTCGTACCGGGGTGGTTCTCGACCTATTGGGTCAAGATGCTCGCCACCATCGAGGTGCTCAGCGACGAGGATGACAGCTATTATGTCGCCAAGTCCTACCGGATGCCGGCTCAGCCGATCACGCCCGAGGACAAGGATTTTCCGACCGTGCCGATTGCGGCAATGCCGCCGCGCGCCTTCATCACGAGCCATGCGGATGGCGGGGTGGTGGCGAAGGGCAAGCCGCTGGTGCTGCAAGGGATCGCGATGGGCGGCGATGCGGGTCTCGCCAAGGTCGATCTGGTCGGCGGCGGACCTGGTGGGGGCTGGTCGATCCCCTGCAAGCTTGGGCCCGATGAAGGCCCCTATGCCTTCCGCCGCTGGTCGGTGACGCTACCGCAGGTCTCCGGCGATCTGACCGCTATCGGCGTGCGGGCAACCAATGCGAAGGGTGCGGTGCAGCCGGACGAACTGGCCTGGAACCCCTCGGGCTATGCCCGCAACGTGATCGAATGCATCACCCTGAGGGCACAATGAGAGCCGCCGCGATCATTCCCGCGCTGCTGCTGCTGGCTGGCTGCGAGCGCGCGCCCGAGGTGACCTTTGCCGATGCTTCGATCACTCTGCCGACCGATCCGGTCGACTTGCCCGAAGGCCCGGGGCGCGATGCTGTGCTGGCCAATTGCACCGCCTGCCATTCGCCTTCAACGATGCTGCAGCAGCCCAGCATCCCGCGCGAGAAGTGGGAATCGACGGTCGACAAGATGATCACCCTCTACAAGGCGCCGGTCGATGAAGCGGCGATCCCCGCAATCGTCGATTACATGGTGGCCGTGCAGGCGGCGCGCAGCGAGAGCGCCAAACCCTAGCCGCGCGCAGCCGCCTCCAGCCGCGCACGGGCCTCGGCCTCGCCGATCAGCGGGAGGAGTTCGCCCATGTCCGGGCCATGGTCCATCCCGGTCAATGCCTGCCGCAGCGGCAGGAACAGCCCACGGCCCTTGCGGCCCGTGGCATCCTTCAGCGCAGACGTGAGCGCGGCCCAGGGATCATCGCCCCAGGTCAGGCGCGCGGCGGCATCGGCGAGAAAGGCGCGGTCTTCCTCGGTGAAATCCGGATGGTCGATCGGGCCGGTGACCAGCCGCCACCATTCCCCGGCCTCGCCGATATGCGCAAGATTGGGGCGGATCGCATGCCAGCCGGCTGCGTCCATCCCTTGCGGCAGACGCGCCTGCACCGCTTCGAAGGGCAGTTGGTGGACGATCGCGGCATTGAGCCGCTCGAGGTCCTCGTCATCGAACTTGGCCGAAGCCCGTCCGAAAGTGGCCAAATCGAAGCTGGCGACAAGAACGGCGCGATCGGCAATCGGCTCGACCGGCTGTGATGTGCCGAGCCGAGCGAGCAGCGCGACAATGGCCTCGGGCTCGATCCCGCGTTCGCGAAAGGCATCGCAGCCGAGCGATCCGAGCCGCTTCGAGAGCTTCCCCTCGCGCCCGACCAGCAGCGCTTCGTGGGCAAAGGCGGGGAGCGATTTTGCTGCAGCAAAACCCGCAGCATAAAGTGCGGTAAAGATCTGAATTTGAACGGCAGTATTGGAGACGTGGTCCTCACCGCGCAGCACCTGCGTGACGCCCATGTCGATATCGTCGACCGCGCTCGGCATCATGTAGAGCCACGAGCCGTCGGCGCGGCGGACGACCGGATCGGACAGCTGGGCAGCGTCGAATTTCTGCGCCCCGCGAATGCCGTCATCCCAGGTGATAGGCTCGGCAGGATCGAGCAGGAAGCGCCAATGCGGTGCGGTGCCTTCGGCCTCTTTCGCGGCGCGTTCTGCTTCGGTCAGCTTGAGCGATGCACGATCATAGATCGGCGGCAACCCGCGCCCGAGCGCGATCTTGCGCTTGACCTCGAGCTCCTGCGCGCTTTCGTAGCAGGGATAGATCCGCCCCGCCGCCCTCAGCGCATCAAAGGCCGCCTCGTAGCGCGCAAGCCGGTGTGACTGGCGCTCTTCGGCATCCCAGCCAAGGCCAAGCCAGGTCAGATCGCTGCGGATCGCATCGACATAGTCCTCGCGGCTGCGTTCCGCGTCGGTGTCGTCGATGCGCAGGATGAAGCGCCCGCCGCTTTGCCGCGCCAGCATCCAGTTGTGGAGCGCGGTGCGGATATTGCCGACGTGCAGACGGCCGGTCGGCGAAGGGGCGAAGCGGGTGATCGTGGTCATGATGGCGTGCGGTAGAGGCCTCAGCGCCCGCCCGCAAGCAGGCTCACACCGCGCGCAGCTCCGCAGCGACCAGCGCCAGCGCCCCCTCCCATAGCCGGTGCATCCGCTCGGGCCGGACGAGGCCCGCGAGCGCAGCCTCGAAGCCGCTGCGGTCGCACCGCGCAGCCGCATCGACAAAGGCGCCGATAGTGGCCTCGTCGTGGCTCAGCAGGCGGCAGCAGAAGCGCGAGACGTGGATGTTCTCGAGCCAGCTCGCTGCGATTGCATGGGAGAGGATCAGCGCCTTGGCCGCCAGTTCCACCCCGCCGAGGCGGACCGAAAGCTCCGGCACCGGATCGCGCCCCACCCGCTCGTGCACCGCAATCAGCCGCAAGGCATGGACAAAGCGCGCCCCGATCGGCCCGAGCGTCTCGACCCGTGGCGGCACCGCAAGATCGGCGATGGCCTGCGCGGCGGCGGAGGAGGCGGGCTGGGGGCGCTGGGACATGGAACCTCGCAAAGTCGGGAGAGCGGGAGTGACCCTCTCCGTCTCGCATTACTGCAAGTGATTTGCAATAGCGTTATTGACTGCAAGCCCAAAGAAAAGCCCCGCCGGAGCGCGAACTCCGGCGGGGCTTTCGATGTTTCGCGCGATCGCGAAGGCGGAGGAACTTACTCCTCGCCGTCGTCCTCGACATCGACGTCAGCGGCGGGGGCCGAAGCAGCCATGGCGGCCATCGCGGCCTTCATCGCTTCTTCCGAACCGATCGCATCGGCTTCCGGCTCGACTTCGCGCTGGCCGGAGGCAGACAGGGCTTCCTGCTGCTTCTTCCACGCGGCCTTGAGGGCAGCGTCGCGGCTGTTGGCGGTGACGCGCAGACGGTTCATGCCCGCACCGGTACCGGCGGGGATGAGACGGCCGACGATCACGTTCTCCTTGAGACCGATCAGCGTGTCCTTCTTCCCTTCGACCGCCGCCTGCGTCAGCACGCGGGTGGTTTCCTGGAACGAGGCCGCCGAGATGAAGCTGCGGGTCTGGAGCGACGCCTTGGTGATGCCGAGCAGCACCGGCTTGCCTTCCGCGGGCTGCTTGCCCTTGGCCAGCTTGCCGTTGATCTCCAGCATTTCCGCCAGATCGACCTGCTCGCCCGGCAGCAGGGTGGTGTCCCCGCCATCGGTGATCTCGACCTTTTGCAGCATCTGGCGAACGATCACCTCGATGTGCTTGTCGTTGATCTTCACGCCTTGCAAGCGATAGACTTCCTGGATCTCGTTGACGAGATATTCGGCCAGCGCTTCGACGCCCATCACTTCGAGGATGTCGTGCGGGTTGGGCGAGCCGGAAATCAGGGTGTCACCCTTCTTCACGTAGTCGCCTTCCTGCACGTCGATCACCTTGGTCTTGGGGATCAGGTACTCGACGGCTTCACCCTCCTCGGGGATGATCGCGATCTTGCGCTTGGCCTTGTATTCGCGAACGAATTCGATCCGGCCGGAGATCTTGGCGATGATCGCATTGTCCTTCGGCAGACGCGCCTCGAACAATTCGGCCACGCGCGGCAGACCGCCGGTGATGTCGCGGGTCTTGGCGGCTTCACGGCTCGCACGGGCGAGAATGTCACCCGCCTGCACCGTATCGCCATCGGCGACCGACAGGGTCGTGCCCGGAGCGAGCATGTAGCGCGCCGCTTCGGTCTCCCCGCCTGCATCACCCAGGAGGGTGAGGCGCGGACGCAGATCTTCCTTCTTCTTGCGGCCCGTGGCGCGGTTCTCGGTCACCACGCGCTGCGCGATGCCGGTCGCATCATCCATCTGCTCTTCGAGCGTCACGCCCTCGGTCAGATCCTGATACTTCACCACACCCGACTGTTCGGTGATGATCGGCAGAGTGAACGGATCCCACTCGGCCAGACGGTCACCGACCTCGACGTGATCGCCGTCCTTGAACTTGATCACCGTACCATAGGGCACCTTGTGCATCTCGCGCTCGCGCCCTTCGGCGTCGATCACCGCCAGCTCGCCGCTGCGCGACAGGCTGAGGATGCGGCCCATCTTGTCGGTGATGGTCTGCATTTCGCGATATTCGATGCGGCCTTCCGAGATCGCTTCGAGGTGCGAGGTTTCGTTGAGCTGCGCCGCGCCACCGATGTGGAAGGTCCGCATCGTCAGCTGGGTGCCGGGCTCACCGATCGACTGCGCGGCGATGACGCCGACAGCTTCACCGATGTTGACCGGCGTCCCGCGGGCGAGATCGCGGCCGTAGCAGGTCGCGCAAACGCCCTGTTCGGCTTCGCAGATCAGCGGCGAACGGATCTTGGCCGACTGCACTTCAGCCGCCTCGATGTCCTTCACCATCGCCTCGTCGAGCAGCGTGCCCGAGGGGACGATCACTTCGCCGGTGGCGGCGTTGATGATGTCCTCGGCGACGGTACGGCCGAGAATGCGCTCGCCGAGCGAGGCAATCACCGAACCGCCCTGCACGATCGCGCGCATTTCGAGCGCGTTCTGCGTGCCGCAATCTTCCTCGACGATGACGCAATCCTGCGACACGTCGACCAGACGGCGGGTCAGGTAACCCGAGTTCGCGGTCTTCAGCGCGGTGTCCGCGAGGCCCTTGCGGGCACCGTGGGTCGAGTTGAAGTATTCAAGAACGGTCAGACCTTCCTTGAAGTTCGAGATGATCGGGGTCTCGATGATCTCGCCCGAAGGCTTGGCCATCAGGCCGCGCATCCCGGCAAGCTGCTTCATCTGCGCCGGGCTACCACGGGCGCCCGAGTGGCTCATCATGTAGATCGAGTTGATCTGGGCTTCCTTGCCCGTCTCGGCGTCGATCGGCTGGGCCTTGATCTCGGCCATCATCGCGTCGGCGACCATGTCACCGCACTTCGACCAGGCGTCGATCACCTTGTTGTACTTTTCCTGCTGGGTGATGAGACCGTCCTGGTACTGCTGCTCGTAACCGGCCACCAGTTCCTTGGTCTCGTCAACCAGCTTCACCTTGGCGTCGGGGATGATCATGTCATCCTTGCCGAAGCTGATCCCCGCCTTGAACGCGTGGCGGAAGCCCAGCGCCATGATGGCGTCGGCGAACAGCACGGTGTCCTTCTGGCCGGTGTGGCGATAGACCTGATCGATCACGTCGCCGATCTCGCGCTTGGTGAGCAGACGGTTGATGATGTCGAAGGGAACCTTGTGGTTCTTCGGCAGGCATTCGCCGATCAGCATGCGGCCCGGAGTCGTGACAAAGCGCTTCATCGCCACCTTGCCCTCTTCATCGGCCTGCGGGACGCGGGCGATGATGCGGGTGTGGAGCGTGACCGCCTTGGTCTCGATCGCCTGGTGCACTTCGGCCATGTCGGCAAAGCGCGGCAGCTTCTCGATCTTGGTGCCGTCGGCTTCCTCGATGTACTCGGGGTGCTTCTCCTGCCGCTCCATCGAGAGGTAGTAGATCCCCAGAACCATGTCCTGCGAGGGCACGATGATCGGCTTGCCGTTGGCGGGCGAGAGGATGTTGTTGGTCGACATCATCAGCACGCGGGCTTCGAGCTGGGCTTCCAGCGACAGCGGCACGTGGACCGCCATCTGGTCACCGTCGAAGTCGGCGTTGAAGGCCGAGCAGACCAGCGGGTGCAGCTGGATCGCCTTGCCTTCGATCAGCACGGGTTCGAACGCCTGGATGCCGAGACGGTGCAGCGTCGGCGCGCGGTTCAGCAGAACCGGGTGCTCGCGGATCACCTCGTCGAGGATGTCCCAGACTTCCTTGCGCTCCTTCTCGACCCACTTCTTGGCCTGCTTGAGGGTCATCGAGAGACCCTTGGCGTCCAGACGGGCGTAGATGAAGGGCTTGAACAGCTCGAGCGCCATCTTCTTGGGCAGGCCGCACTGGTGCAGCTTGAGTTCCGGACCGGTCACGATCACCGAACGGCCCGAATAGTCGACGCGCTTGCCGAGCAGGTTCTGGCGGAAGCGGCCCTGCTTGCCCTTGAGCATGTCGCTGAGCGACTTGAGCGGACGCTTGTTGGCGCCGGTGATGACACGGCCGCGGCGGCCGTTGTCGAACAGCGCATCGACGGCCTCTTGCAGCATGCGCTTTTCGTTGCGCACGATGATGTCGGGCGCGCGCAGTTCGATGAGGCGCTTGAGGCGGTTGTTGCGGTTGATCACGCGGCGGTAGAGATCGTTGAGATCCGAGGTCGCGAAGCGGCCGCCGTCGAGCGGCACCAGCGGGCGCAGTTCGGGCGGGATCACGGGGATCACTTCGAGGATCATCCACTCCGGACGGTTGCCGGATTCGATGAAGCTCTCGACGACCTTGAGGCGCTTGATGATCTTCTTGGGCTTGAGCGCCGACTTGGTGGTCGCCAGCTCGTCCATCAGCGCTTCGCGCTCGGCTTCGAGATCGAGTTCGGCGAGCATGGTCTGCACCGCTTCAGCGCCGATATTGGCGGTGAAGGCGTCCTCGCCATATTCGTCCTGCGCTTCGAGCAGCTCGTCTTCGGTCAGCAGCTGGTACTTTTCGAGCGGGGTCAGACCCGGCTCGATCACGACGTAGCTTTCGAAGTAGAGGATGCGCTCAAGCTGCTTCAGCTGCATGTCGAGCAGCAGGCCGATGCGCGAGGGCAGCGACTTCAGGAACCAGATGTGCGCAACCGGCGCGGCCAGTTCGATGTGGCCCATGCGCTCGCGGCGGACCTTGGTCACCGTGACTTCGACGCCGCACTTTTCGCAGACGACGCCCTTGTACTTCATGCGCTTGTACTTGCCGCACAGGCACTCGTAGTCTTTCACGGGGCCGAAGATGCGCGCACAGAACAACCCGTCACGCTCCGGCTTGAAGGTGCGGTAGTTGATCGTCTCGGGCTTCTTGATCTCGCCGTAGGACCACGAGCGGATGCGCTCCGGCGAGGCGATGCCGATCTGGATCTGGTCGAAGGTTTCGGGTTTCGCCAGCTGGTTGGTGAATTTGGTCAGGTCGTTCATGACTGTGTTCCCTTGGTGGGATGAAACTCTTGGGCGGACGGGAGGGGGCGCGTGGCCCCCTTCCCCTTATTCCGCTGCCTCCGCGTAGTCCGCGTCGTCCTCGTCGTCGCTGAGCGACTTCAGTTCGACGTTCAGACCCAGCGAGCGCATTTCCTTGACGAGCACGTTGAAGCTCTCCGGAATGCCGGCCTCGAAGGTGTCGTCGCCCTTGACGATCGCTTCGTAGACCTTGGTGCGGCCGACCACGTCGTCGGACTTCACCGTCAGCATTTCCTGCAAGGTGTAGGCCGCGCCGTAGGCCTGGAGCGCCCAGACCTCCATTTCCCCGAAGCGCTGGCCGCCGAACTGCGCCTTGCCGCCCAGCGGCTGCTGGGTGACGAGCGAGTAGGGGCCGATCGAACGGGCGTGGATCTTGTCGTCGACCAAGTGGTGGAGCTTGAGCATGTAGATGATGCCCACGGTCACCTTGCGGTCGAACGCTTCGCCGGTGCGGCCGTCATAGAGGGTGGACTGACCCGAAGAGTCGATCCCCGCCTTGATCAGCATTTCCGACACGTCCGGCTCGCGGGCGCCGTCGAACACCGGGGTCCCCATCGGCACGCCGGCCGAAAGGTTGCCCGCCAGTTCCACGATCTCGGCCGTCGAGCGGCTGTCGATGTCCTCGTGGTACTGCTCGCCGTAGACGTCCTTCAGACGCTCGACCACCGCTTCAGGCGGCTTCACGCCGGCGAAGTCTTCGGCCGCGTTCGGATGGGCAGCGCGCCATTCCTCGAGCTTGTTCTTGATCTCGTGACCGAGCGCACGCGCGGCAAAGCCGAGGTGCGTTTCGAAGATCTGCCCGACGTTCATGCGCGAGGGCACGCCCAGCGGGTTGAGCACGAGGTCAACCGGCGTCCCGTCTTCGAGGAACGGCATGTCTTCCTGCGGCAGGATCCGCGAGATGACACCCTTGTTCCCGTGACGGCCGGCCATCTTGTCGCCCGGCTGGAGCTTGCGCTTCACCGCGACGAAGACCTTGACCATCTTGAGCACGCCCGGAGCGAGTTCATCACCGCGCTCGAGCTTTTCCTTGCGGTCATGGAACTTGGCGTCGATCAGGCCGACAGCTTCGTCGTACTGCGACTTCACCGCTTCGATCTGGGCCTGACGGCCATCATCGGCGACCGCGAACTTGAACCATTCGTGGCGATCGATGTCCTCGAGGATCTCCTCGGTGATCTCGATGCCCTTCTTCAGTCCCTTGGGCGCAGCCGAAGCGGTCTGGCCGATCAGCATGTCCTTGAGGCGGTTGTAGGTCGCACGGTTGAGGATGTTGCGCTCGTCGGCGGCATCCTTGCGCAGGCGTTCGATTTCCTCGTTCTGGATCGCACGGGTACGGTCGTCGATCTCGATGCCGTGACGGTTGAACACGCGCACTTCGACGATCGTGCCGGCCACGCCCGGGGGCAGACGCAGCGAGGTGTCGCGCACGTCGCTCGCCTTTTCGCCGAAGATGGCGCGCAGCAGCTTTTCTTCCGGGGTCATCGGCGATTCACCCTTGGGGGTGATCTTGCCGACCAGAATGTCGCCCGGGTGCACTTCGGCACCGATATAGACGATGCCCGCCTCGTCGAGGTTGCGCAGGGCTTCCTCGCCGACGTTCGGGATGTCGCGGGTGATGTCTTCCGGCCCGAGCTTGGTGTCGCGGGCCATGACTTCGAACTCCTCGATGTGGATCGAGGTGAACACGTCGTCCTTCACGATGCGTTCGCTGATCAGGATCGAGTCTTCGTAGTTGTAGCCGTTCCAGGGCATGAAGGCGACGAGGCTGTTCTTGCCCAGCGCCAGCTCGCCCAGATCGGTCGAGGGGCCATCGGCGATGATGTCACCCTGCTCGATCACGTCACCCACCTTCACCAGCGGACGCTGGTTGATGCAGGTGTTCTGGTTCGAACGCTGGAACTTCTGCAGCGTGTAGATGTCGACGCCCGACTGGCCGGGTTCGACATCGCCGATCGCACGGATCACGATACGGGTCGCGTCGACCTGATCGACGATCCCGCCGCGCTTGGCCGCAATCGCAGCGCCCGAATCGCGCGCCACGGTTTCTTCCATGCCGGTGCCGACCCAGGGCGCTTCCGCCTTCACGAGCGGCACGGCCTGACGCTGCATGTTCGAGCCCATCAGCGCGCGGTTGGCGTCGTCGTTTTCCAGGAACGGAATGAGCGAGGCCGCAACCGAGACGAGCTGCTTGGGGCTGACGTCCATCAGCGTGATCTGTTCACGCGGGGCCATCAGGTTGTCGCCGTTGTGACGCGCCGACACCAGTTCCTCGACGAAGGAGCCGTCTTCCGTCAGCTCGGCCGAAGCCTGCGCGACGGTGTGCTTCTGCTCTTCCATCGCCGACAGGTAGATCACGTCGCCCGTGACCTTGCCGTCGATGACCTTGCGGTACGGGGTTTCGATGAAGCCGTACTTGTTGACGCGGCTGAACGACGCCAGCGAGTTGATCAGACCGATGTTCGGGCCTTCCGGCGTTTCGATCGGGCAGATGCGGCCATAGTGGGTCGGGTGAACGTCGCGGACTTCGAAGCCGGCGCGCTCGCGGGTCAGACCGCCCGGCCCGAGCGCCGAGACGCGGCGCTTGTGGGTGACTTCCGAGAGCGGGTTGGTCTGGTCCATGAACTGCGAGAGCTGCGAGGAACCGAAGAACTCGCGCACCGCGGCCACCGCGGGCTTGGCGTTGATGAGGTCGTTCGGCATCACGGTGCTGACGTCGACCGAGCTCATGCGCTCCTTCACGGCGCGCTCCATGCGCAGCAGGCCGACGCGGTACTGGTTTTCCAGCAGCTCGCCCACCGAACGCACGCGGCGGTTGCCGAGGTTGTCGATGTCGTCGACTTCGCCCTTGCCGTCCTTGAGGCTGACGAGCTCCTTCACCACCGCGAGGATATCTTCCTTGCGCAGCGTGGTGATGGTGTCCTCGCACTCGAGGCCCAGACGCATGTTGAGCTTCACGCGGCCCACGGCCGAGAGGTCATAGCGTTCGGCATCGAAGAACAGGCCTTCGAACAGCGCCTCGGCGGTTTCCTTCGTCGGCGGTTCGCCCGGACGCATGACCTTGTAGATCGCTTCGAGACCCTCGTCGCGGTTCTCGGCCTTGTCGGCCTTCAGGGTGTTGCGGATCCACGGACCGGTGTTGATCTCGTCGATGTCGAGCAGCGGCAGGCGGTCGATGCCGGCCTTGTCGAGGATCTCGACATGCTCGAGCGTCAGCTCGTCACCGGCTTCGATGTAGATGCGCCCCGTGGCCTCGTCGATCATGTCGGCGGCGGCATAGCGGCTGACGACTTCCTCGGTCGGCAGCAGCAGTTCGGCGAGGCCATCCTTGGCGGCCTTGTTGGCAGCGCGCGGCGAAATCTTGGTGCCGGCGGCGAAGACTTCCTCGCCCGTCGCGGCATCCACCAGCGCGAAGGTCGGCTTGGCACCGCGCCATTGCTCGGCCACGAACGGGATCTTCCAGCCGTCCTTGGCGCGTTCCCACACCACGCTGTTGTAGAAGTAGTGCAGGATGTCCTCGGCATCGAGACCGAGCGAATAGAGCAGCGCGGTGACCGGCAGCTTGCGCTTGCGGTCGATACGGACGTTGACGATGTCCTTGGCGTCGAATTCGAAATCGAGCCACGAACCGCGGTAAGGGATCACGCGCGCGGCGAACAGCAGCTTGCCCGAAGAGTGGGTCTTGCCGCGGTCATGATCGAACAGCACGCCCGGCGAGCGGTGCATCTGCGAGACGATCACGCGCTCGGTGCCGTTGATGATGAAGGTGCCGTTCTCGGTCATGAGCGGCATGTCGCCCATGTAGACGTCCTGCTCCTTGATATCGAGCACGGAGCGGGTCTCGGTCTCGGTGTCGACCTCGAACACGATGAGGCGCAGCGTGACCTTCATCGGGGCGGCATAGGTGATGCCGCGCTGACGGCACTCGGTGGTGTCGTACTTGGGCTCTTCGAGTTCGTAATGGACGAAGTCGAGCTCGGCCGTGCCGGCGAAATCGCGGATCGGGAACACCGAACGCAGGGTCTTTTCGAGGCCCGAGACATAGCCCGTTGCCTTGTCCGAACGCAGGAACTGCTCGTAGCTTTCGCGCTGAACCTCAATCAGGTTCGGCATCTGCACGACTTCGTGGATGTCACCGAAGATCTTGCGGATGCGCTTCTTCGCGGTCCCTTGCGCCTTGCGGCTGCGGGTGACGGGCGGCTTCGCCTTGGTTGCCATGGAGGAGTTGGCCTCTTCAGTTGGGCCGCGCGGGACGTGCCGCGCGGACGGGAAAATTCGCTACGTTCGACGCGAAAGGTCCGCCATCTCCAACGCACAAAAGCCGCTTGCCCAACCCCGCTCTTCTGGCGGTGCCGGCAGCAGCATTCCTGTTGCGTCGCGATAATGGCGTGTCGCCGCTTCCATTCCGGGTCCGTTTCACCGCGCATGAATCGGTCTTGCTCGAAGCGAGCGCGAGGGGCGCATCTAGGATCGACCCTGCGCGCTGTCAACGCCGCGCACACCGCAGCGCCGCCGGGAATGGACCACTTACCGCAAAACGACGTGGGTAATATCGTTTTTCAATATTATTGATTGACGATAAGTCGCGAGTCGGATTAGAGAGATTTTATCGAATCACGATGTGCAGTTTAAAGGAGATCAATATGCTTCGCCTGATCAACCACTCGCTCGCCGCTGTCGCGGCTTTCGTAGTCGCCATCAGCTCGATCAGTGCGATCGTAACGGTGCCCCCGGCCCATGCAGCAGACGCAGGCGGCACCCCGTTCAGCACTGAACTGGCCTGATCGAACCGGACAGAAATGGAAACCACCATGACCACTCATGACACACAACCCAGAGATCCTTTGCTGATCATCGCCAAGGCGATCATCTGGTTTATCCTCGGCGTTTTGGCCTTTGCCGGAATCATTGTTGCTATCTGCATCCCGGGCATTCTGATCGTTGGCCCGGAATTTATGGAGGCCGCCGAACTCGAAGGGCTGTCCATGGGCACGCGGGGGCTGATTGCTGTCCTGCTTGCCTGCGTAGCCGGGCTGCTTTATCTCGCATGGCGTTTCTTCAGGGCGATGCTGGCGATCGTGCACAGCGTCAGTGAAGGCGATCCCTTCATTCCGACCAATGCCGACCGTCTGACGGCGATGGCCTGGATGATGCTGGTCATCAACGTCGCAGTCGTGCCGCTCGCATTGCTGGGCGGGTATATTACGCAAATCACGGGTGACGACATCGTCAAAGGCGAGCTGAACTTCGACACCAGCGGTCTCATCCTCGTCCTCACCCTCTTCATCCTCGCCCGGGTGTTCCGCCACGGCGCCGCTATGCGCGAAGATCTAGAAGGGACCGTGTGATGCCCCCGATCAACGACGACCTCGAAGGAGCCCGCATCATGGTCAAGCTCGACGACCTGCTCTACGCCCGCCGCATGACCCTGACCAAACTGGCCGACCGGGTGGGACTGACGCTGGCCAACCTGTCGATCCTCAAGACCGGCAAGGCCAAGGCGATCCGCTTCTCCACCCTCGCCGCGATCTGCCGCGAGCTGGGTTGCCAGCCGGGCGATCTGCTAGCCTACCGGAGCGAGGACGGCTGAACCGCCAATTTGCTTGACTCTTGTGCCTGATCGCCTAGAGGCCCGCCCCGACCGGCGGGCCTCGTGCTTTGTCGGTCATCCGTCCGAGACAGTTGGTGAAGGCAATCTGGCCTTCTTAATCTCCAGCCTAGGCGGGGAAACGAGATTTCACACGACGGCCATCATGCATGGCAGCCGTGGCCGTGCTGATTGGCGCACCCTCCTTCCCTTTCGACGGACTCGCCCGTGTTCGGAGCTTCGGCCCCGGCATGGACAAATGTAGCCGGTCGCCCGGGAGAGCCATTTCCCGTGCGATCACATGTGAAGGAGTATGGCATGGATCGTTCGCAGAAAGCCGAAGCGGTTGCCCAGCTCAATGCGGTCTTCAACGAGGTGAGCGTGGTGGTCGTCACCCGCAACCTCGGCATGACGGTGGGTCAGTCCACCGCCCTGCGCCTGAAGATGCGCGAAGCTGGCGCCACCTATAAGGTTGCGAAGAACCGTCTCGCCAATCTCGCCCTCGAAAACACCGACTATGTCGGACTTGGTGACATGCTCACCGGTCCGGTCGGGCTGGCCTGGTCGACTGACCCGGTCGCGGCTGCCAAGGCCGCTGTCGAATTCGCCAAGACGAACGACAAGCTCGAAATCGTCGGCGGCTCGATGGGTTCGGTCGTTCTCGACGAAGCCGGGATCCGGGCGCTTGCCTCGATGCCGAGCCTCGACGAGCTGCGCGCCAAGCTCATCGGACTGGTCAACGCGCCTGCGACGAAGATCGCTCAGGTCGTTACCGCGCCCGCCGCGAAGGTCGCCCGTGTGTTCGCCGCTTATGCGGACAAGGCAGCCTAAGAGACGTTTTTCGTCAGACGAAACAATCTTGGGGCATTTTTCGCCCCGCCACTAATTGGAGTGAACCATCATGGCCGATATTGCCAAGCTTGTTGAAGAACTTTCGAAGCTGACCGTCCTCGAGGCGGCCGAACTCGCCAAGGCCCTCGAAGAAGCATGGGGCGTGAGCGCCGCTGCTGCTGTGGCCGTGGCTGCCCCGGTCGCCGGCGGCGATGCCCCGGCCGCTGAAGAGCAGACCGAATTTGACGTGATCCTGACCGGCGACGGCGGCAAGAAGATCCAGGTCATCAAGGAAGTCCGCGCCATCACCGGCCTGGGCCTGACCGAAGCCAAGGCCCTCGTCGAAGGCGCCCCGAAGGCTGTCAAGGAAGGTGTCAACAAGGCCGAAGCCGAAGACATCAAGAAGAAGCTCGAGGAAGCCGGCGGCACCGTCGAGCTCAAGTAAGCTCGTCGGCCGGACAACCGGACGAAACAGGAAGGCGGCGCCAGCGATGGCGCCGCCTTTTTGCTGCCTGCAAGGCCCCGCCGGAGACGAGAACCGGTCTTGGTAAAGTGCGAGTTAATGCACCGATTGCAACCGTATAGGAACTGGACGATCCGCAAGGGATGACCGCGAAGTTGCTTTACTCCTAGGCAATATCCCCTAACATCGCAGCGGCGAGAGGCCGAGTTGATCGGCCCCCACTGAGTGGTCCGCATTGACTGTTAGTGCAAGATTGTCTCCGGCGCCATGGCTGACCGTAGGTGAAGTGTAGCGGAACCGGAGGGCAGCCATGGCGGCATTGCCGTTTCCGGTGCCGGAGGCCGATAGCCCAGCGAGCTGTGCGGCCTGACGGTGTTGTAGTGTCGGCGCCAGACTTCGATCAGGATCTGAGCTTCGGCTAGGGTGTAGAAGATTTCCCCGTTCAGGAGCTCGTCGCGCATCGAGCCGTTGAAGCTCTCGCAGTAGCCATTCTCCCATGGGCTGCCGGGTGTGATGTAGAGCGTCTTCACACCGATCTTCGCCAGCCATTGCTGCACGGCATTGGCAATGAACTCGGGGCCATTGTCTGACCGTATGTGCGCTGGCGGCCCACGGGTGACGAACAACTCTGCCAGTGCCGCCAGCACATCCTCGCTGCGAAGTCGTCGCCCAACCGGCAAGGCCAGGCACTCCCTGCTGGCTTCATCGATGATCGACAGGATACGGAACTTGCGACCATCGTGGGTGCGCCCCTCGACGAAGTCGTAGGACCACACGTGCCCCGGATACTCGGGTCGCAGCCGGATGCACGATCCGTCATTGAGCCAGAGCCTTCCCCGCTTCGATTGCTTCTGCGGGACCTTGAGGCCTTCACGTCGCCAGATGCGCTCAACCCGTTTGCGGTTCACATGCCAACCGGCATCCCGCAGCAAGGCTGTCACCCGGCGATAGCCGTAGCGGCCATATTGTCTGGCCAAGGCGATGATGTCCTCGGTCAGCGCAGCCTCGTCATCTGCCCCACACGGCGTCTTGCGCTGTGTCGATCGATGCTGTCCAAGCACGCGGCAGACCCGCCGCTCGGACACTGGCATTATGCCCCGGATATGATCGATACAGCGCCGTCGGCGCGCGGGGCTCAGAAGTTTCCCCTGGAAGCCTCCTGCAGGATCAGCTTGTCCAGCGTCAGATCTGACACCGCCCGCCGCAACCGGGCGTTTTCCTTCTCAAGCTCTTTCATGCGCCGAGCCTGGTCCATCTTCAGGCCGCCATACTCCTTGCGCCAGCGGTAGTAGATCTGCTCGGTGACGCCGATCCGGCGACACGCATCCGCCACCGTTCCGCCCTGCGCCAGCACGCTCTCCGCTTCACGCAGCTTGCCGATGACCTCTTCCGGCTTGTGCTTCCTCGCCATTCCATTCCTCCTTCATGACCAATTCTAAAATAGAAATTGGGCCACCCAGAAGGGGGCAGATCAATCGCCGCCGCCGGGACGGTCAGCGCCTGACCCTCGGCCTTTGCGACAGGCGCGCACGCAGGTGCAATCGTGGCGGGGCGGACATCGGCATCGCCCGTGTCGAAGGCCATCTGCGGCAAGGTGAGCGCAGCAAGCACCACCACCGAACCGGGCAGCACCTTGGCCCACAAGGTGCGCGACACAGTGCCTTCACTCGCACCGCTCATCGCAGCAGCATAGACCGAGCGCATGAAATCCGCGCGCGTCCTGCCCTGCCCTGCTCCGAAAACATCCGCGTGTTGCACAGCTTTAGCCCCCCGTAAGACGGCGTCGATGTCTCAGCCTGCCGATTCGGGGAAGCAAAAATCACGCAAATGCGTAGGGTTGCGAAAGCAGGTCTGCCACCGCCATCCTCCCGCGCGTTAGAGCGTTTTCCGTTCATTCCGGCTCATATCCGCATGATCTGAAGTAATTGGCGCACTCGTCTGGCTGGAAGATGTCGAC
>Ga0315900_10005642_pt1 | contig 17134 bp, 12 predicted proteins | sample LakEriMetagenome_FD_203521 | JGI IMG/M metagenome (GOLD analysis project Ga0315900, IMG submission 203521) | Freshwater fungal communities from buoy surface, Lake Erie, Ohio, United States - Buoy 12 MA114 | ecosystem: Environmental > Aquatic > Freshwater > Lake > Lake biofilm | place: USA: Lake... | reverse complement strand
CCGTCGCCGCACCGGTCGGCCGCTGAGGAGCGGCCGCGCACACCGGCAGCCCGACCCCGGGGCTGCCGGCGCGTGCAGTTCGACGACCGCCGGCCGGCGCCCGAGGGGGCCCGGCCGGCGTCGCTTCAGGCCGCCGCGCGCCGCGCCTTGTCGAACTCGAGCACCCCGTCGCGCACGCTGACCAGGATGCGGTCGCCCGGCGCGAACTCGCCGCGCAGGATCTTCTGCGCCAGCGCGTTCTCCATCTGGTGCTGGATCGCACGCTTCAGGGGGCGCGCGCCGTACACCGGGTCGAAGCCCGCTTCGCCCAGCTTGTCGCGCGCCGCGTCGTCGAGTTCGAGCTCCATGTCGCGGTCGAGCAGGCGCTTCTTCAGGTACCCGACCTGGATGTCGACGATCCGGCGGATCTGGTCCTTCGCGAGCGGGTGGAACACCACGACCTCGTCGATCCGGTTCAGGAACTCCGGCCGGAAGTGTCCACCGACGATGTCGAGCACCGCCGCCTTCATCTGCGCATAGCCGATCTCGTCGCCCGCGCGCGGCGCCATTTCCTGGATCACCTGCGACCCGAGGTTCGAGGTCATGATGATCACGGTGTTCCGGAAGTCGACCGTGCGCCCCTGCCCGTCCGTCAGGCGCCCGTCGTCGAGCACCTGCAGCAGCACGTTGAACACGTCCGGGTGCGCCTTCTCGACCTCGTCGAGCAGGATCACCGAGTACGGCCGGCGTCGCACCGCCTCGGTGAGGTACCCGCCCTCCTCGTAGCCGACGTAGCCCGGGGGCGCGCCGATCATCCGCGCGACCGAGTGCTTCTCCATGAACTCGGACATGTCGATGCGCACCATCGCCTCTTCGGTGTCGAAGAGGAACTCGGCGAGCGCCTTAGAGAGCTCCGTCTTGCCGACGCCGGTCGGCCCGAGGAACAGGAACGAGCCGTTCGGCCGGCTCGGATCGGAGAGCCCCGCGCGCGAGCGGCGGATCGCGTCCGCGACCGCGCGCACCGCCTCGGACTGGCCGACCACGCGCTTCTCGATCATCTGCTCCATCCGGAGCAGCTTGTCCTTCTCGCCCTCGAGCATCTTCGATACGGGGATGCCGGTCCACTTCGAGACGACCTCGGCGATCTCCTCTTCGGTGACCTTGTTGCGGACGAGCGTAGCCTCCTTGTTCTCGGCCTCGCCCGCGGCCCTCAGCCGCTTCTCGAGCTCGGGGATCCTCCCGTACTGCAGCTCCGACATGCGCGCGAGGTCGCCCGCGCGACGGGCATTCTCGAAGTCGAGGCGCGCGCGCTCGAGTTCCTCCTTGATGTGCGCGCTGCCGGCGAGCGCGGCCTTCTCGCTCTTCCAGATCTCCTCGAGGTCGGCGTATTCCTTCTCGAGCTCCTTCAGGGTGTCCTCGAGCTGCTCGAGGCGCTTCCTCGAGGCCTCGTCCTTCTCCTTCTTCAGCGCCTCGCGCTCCATCTTCAGCTGGATGATGCGGCGGTCGAGCCGGTCCATCTCCTCCGGCTTCGAGTCGATCTCCATGCGGATGCGCGAGGCCGCCTCGTCGATCAGGTCGATCGCCTTGTCCGGCAGCTGGCGGTCCGCGATGTAGCGGTGCGAGAGCTGTGCCGCGGCGACGATCGCGGGATCGGTGATCGTGACCTTGTGGTGGACCTCGTAGCGCTCCTTGAGGCCGCGCAGGATCGCGATCGTGTCCTCGACCGAGGGCTCGTCGACCAGCACCTTCTGGAAGCGCCGCTCGAGCGCCGCGTCCTTCTCGACGTACTTGCGGTACTCGTCGAGCGTGGTCGCGCCGACGCAGTGCAGCTCGCCCCGGGCCAGCGCCGGCTTCAGCATGTTGCCCGCGTCCATCGCGCCCTCGGCCTTGCCGGCGCCGACCATCGTGTGCAGCTCGTCGATGAACAGGATCACCTGGCCTTCCTGCTTCGCGAGCTCGTTCAGCACGCCCTTCAGTCGCTCCTCGAATTCGCCGCGGAACTTGGCGCCGGCGATCAGCGCGCCCATGTCGAGCGCGAGGATCCGCTTGTTCTTGAGGCCTTCCGGCACCTCGCCGTTGACGATGCGGAGCGCGAGGCCCTCGACGATCGCGGTCTTGCCGACGCCCGGCTCGCCGATCAGCACCGGGTTGTTCTTCGTGCGCCGCTGCAGCACCTGGACGGTGCGCCGGATCTCGTCGTCGCGACCGATCACCGGGTCCAGCTTGCCGCTGGTCGCCCGCGCGGTCAGGTCGATCGTGTACTTGTCGAGCGCGCCGCGCGCTTCCTCCGCGTTCGCGTCCTGCACCTTCTCGCCGCCACGGATCTCGTCGATCGCCTTCTCGACCGCGCCGCGCACCGCGCCCGAGTCCTTGAGCGCGGCGCCCAGCGCGCCCTTGTCCTCGAACGCCGCGAGCACGAACAGCTCGGAGGAGATGTACTGGTCGCCGCGCTGCTGCGCGAGCTTGTCGGTGACGTTCAGCAGGCGCACGAGGTCGTTGCCGACGTGCACCTCGCCGGGCCGACCCTCGACCTTCGGCAGGCGCTCGAGCGCCTGCGCCAGCTTCGAGCGCAGCTGCACGACGTTGCACCCGGACTTGTCGAGCAGCGGGCGGACGGTGCCACCCTGCTGGTCGACCAGCGCCTGCATCAGGTGCAGCGGTTCGATGAACTGGTGGTCGCGGCCGACGGCGAGCGACTGCGCGTCGGCCAGTGCGAGCTGGAACTTGGAGGTGAGCTTGTCCTGGCGCATGGGCCGGGCTCCCGCAACGGTGGAGGTTGCTCGCTACGTGGGGCTGGCACGGGGGAATTCAACGGACCCGCGGCACGGCGGCGCAACCGGCACTGCCGGCGGGCGGCTCAGAACGGCCGCGACGTCCCGCCCAGGGGCACGCCCGGCTGCGTCAGCCAGATCGCGAGCAGCCCGAGCAGGATCAGGGCGACCTGCTGCACGGACGTCTTCGGGTCCACCTTGCGGTGCAGGCCCGGGATCAGGTCGGCGACCGCGACGTAGAGCAGCGAGGCCGCGGCGAACGCCAGCGCGTACGGCAGCCACTGCCGCGCCTCCGCGAGCACGAAGTACGCGATCACCGCGCCGACCACGGCCGCCAACCCGACCAGGAGGTTCAGCACGATCGCGCGCAAGCGGCTCATGCCGCTGTTGAGCAGCACGCCGACGTCGCCGATCTCGGTCGGCAGTTCGTGCGTGAACACGGCTATCGCCGTCGCGACGCCGAGCGGCGGCGAAGTCAGGTAGGCCGAGGCGATGACGATCCCGTCGAGCAGGTTGTGCGCGGCATCGCCCGCCAGCAGCATCGGGCCGCTCGCGCGCGTGCGCGCGGCGTCGCTGGCGCCGTGCGCGTCGCAGGCCTCGTGGTGGCAGTGGTGCCAGAGCACGAACTTCTCGAGCAGGAAGAACAGCAGCAGCCCCGCGAGCAGCGCGAGCCCGAGCTTGTGGCCGTTCCAGAGGCCCGCACCGGCGATCGCGGACGGCAGCAGCCCGATCAGCGCGGCGCCGAGCAGCGCGCCGGTGGCGAAGCTGACGAGGTGCGGCACGGCGAACCGGCGCAGGCGGTCCGGCAGCAGCACGAACACCGAGGCGACGAGCGCGGAAGCGAGGCCGACGGCGGCGGTGAGCCCGACGATGGACCACAGCGCGTCGGGCGACGGGGGCGCGAACATCCGGCCAGTCTAGCAGGCGGCGACGTTACAACTTAACGGCGAGCCGCGGCCGAAGCCCGCCCGGCGTGCGCCTCAGCCCGCGATCCAGGCCAGCGTCGCCATCCGGCCGGATCGGGGATCCCGCCGGTGCGAGTACCAGCGGGCAGCCTCGGTGTGGGTGCAGGTGTCGAGCGCCGCGACGGCCTCGACCCCGAGCGCCGCGAGCCGCAGGCGCGCGAGGCGCACGAGATCTGCCTGCCAGCGTCCCCGTGCATTGCGCTCGAAGGCCCGGGCCGCCGCGTCGCGCGCGGCCGCCGCAGCCACCAGGCTGCCGGCCGGCGGGACGTAGGCGAGGAACGCTTCGCGCACCTCGTCGCCGACCTCGAACGCGTCGCGGCCGATCGCCGGTCCGAGCCACGCGACGAACTCGCGACCCGCCCCACCGAGAGCTTCCACCGTACGCTCGATCACACCTCCGGCGAGACCGCGCCAGCCGGCATGCGCCGCGCCGAGCCGACCGCCGTCGCGGCTCGCCAGCACGACGGGCAGGCAGTCCGCGGTCTGGATCGCGAGTACGCGGCCGGGCTCGAAAGTCACGGCGGCGTCGGCCTCCGGCCACGTCTCGGGACGCGACGGGTCGACGCGCGAGTCGACGCCCTCGTGGACGACGACGCCGGTCCCGTGCACCTGCCGCAGCCACAGCGGCTCGGCGGGCAGCGCGAGGGCCTCGCGCACGCGGCGGCGATTCTCCAGCGCCGCGGCGGGCGCGTCGTCGACATGCAGTGCGAGGTTCAGGCTGGCGCAGCCGCCGGTGGAGACGCCGCCGGCCCGCGTCGTCACCCAGGCGCGGACGCCCGGGGGTGCAGCCCACTTCGCCGGGATCGCGAGCGGAGCGCTCACGCCGTCAGCGGACATCGCGCTCGCGCGCCGCCGCGAGCCGCGCGTCCTCGCGCAGCGCGTCGAGCAGTTCCGCGAAGTCCGGCGGCAGCGGGGCTTCGAACTCGAGCGTCTCGCCGGTATCGGGATGCTCGAAAGCCAGCCGTGCCGCGTGCAGCGCCTGGCGACGGAAGCCGCGCAGCGCCTCGGCGAGTCGCGGTGTCGCCGCCTTGGGCAGGACCAGCCGCTTGCCGTAGAGCGCGTCGCCGACCAGCGGATAGCCGATGTGCGTGAGGTGCACGCGGATCTGGTGCGTGCGGCCGGTCTCGAGCTTCACGCGCACGTGGGTGTGCACGCGGAAGCGTTCCGCCACGCGGTAGTGCGTGATCGCCTCGCGACCGTCGCCGCGCACGGCCTGGCGCAGGCGATCGACCGGGTGCCGGTCGATCGGCGCGTCGACGGTGCCGCCGCCGGTCATCACCCCGATGCACACCGCCTCGTACTCGCGCGAGACCTCGCGCGCCTCCAGGGCGCGCGTCAGCGCCGCGTGCGCACGCGGCGTGCGCGCGACGACCAGCAGGCCGCTCGTGTCCTTGTCGAGCCGGTGCACGATGCCCGCGCGCGGCAGCTTGGCGAGCCCGGGATCGGCGTGCAGCAGCGCGTTCTGCAGCGTGGAATCCGGGTTGCCGGCACCCGGATGCACGACGAGACCGACCGGCTTGTCGATCACGAACACCGCGTCGTCGCGGTGCACGAAGCGCAGGTCGATCGGCTGCGGGGCCACTTCGACGCGCGCCTCCTCGGTGGGCTCGACCTGCACCAGTTCGCCGCCGGCGACCAGGTCGCGCGGCCGCGGCGCGCGCCCATCGACGAGCACGCGGCCGGCCTCGATCCAGGCCTTCAGCCGCGAGCGCGAGTGGTCGGGGAACAACGCCGCGAGCGCCTGGTCCAAACGCTGGCCACGGCTCTCGTCGGGGATGCGGGCTTCGAGGCGGGCGGGCATCCGGAAAACATACGCTATACTCCGCGGCGTTGCATGGGCCGGGTTCGGGCTCCGCGCGGGCGCCGCACCGCCTCCCGCGCCGCCTCGTCACTACGTGAGTGTCCGCGTGCCGACCGTGATTTCCGCTACGTCGACGACTTCCCGCGCCACGACCCGCGGCACTGCCGCACGCTCCGGCGACGCCCCGTCCGTCCGTCCGGTCGGCTCCGGTAGCCGCAGGAGTGCGCTCGTGCTCGCCGTCGTGCTCGCGAGCGCGACCGTCGCGGGCTGCTTCAACACCCGCGACGAGCAGATGGCCATGGGCAGCCCCGACGTCCTCTACCAGCGCGCGTCGGAAGCGCTGGCGGGCGGCAACTACGAGGGCGCGATCCGCGTCTACGAGGCGCTGGAGGCGCGCTTCCCGTTCAGCGACGGGGCGCGCCAGGCGCGCCTCGACCTGATGTACGCGTACTACCGGCAGGGCAAGAAGGAAGAGGCCGTCGACGCGGCGGACACCTTCATCCGCGAGAATCCGACACACCCGCGCATCGACTACGCCTACTATGTCAAGGGCCTCGTCTACTTCGAGCGCGACCCGAACTTCCTCGAGCGCTGGTTCGACGTCGACCTGACGGAGCGCCCGCCGCAGGATGCGCGCCAGTCGTTCGACGCGTTCGCGCGCGTCGTCACGCAGTTCCCGCGCAGCGAGTACGCGCCGGATTCGCGCCAGCGCATGATCTACCTGCGCAATCGCCTGGCCGAGTACGAGATCAACGTCGCGGACTACTACCTGCGCCGCGGCGCGTGGGTCGCGGCGGCGGCGCGCGGCCGCTACGTGATCGAGAACTACGACGGCGCGCCCGCGGTGCGCGACGCGCTCGAGATCATGGTCGAGTCCTACCGCCAGCTCGGTCTCGAGGACCTCGCGAGCCAGAGCGCGAGCGTGCTGGCGGCGAACTTCCCGGAACGCGCCAGGCAGCTCGAAGACAAGCCCTGGTGGCGGTTCTGGTAGGAAGAGGGGTCGGTCACCTTTACCTGCCGCCCAGCCGGTAACCGGACGTGATCGGGTAACGCCAGTCGCGGCCGAATGCGCGGCCGCTGATGCGGATGCCGGGCGGCGCCTGCCGACGCTTGTACTCGTTGCGCTTCACGAGCTCCAGCACGCGCACCACCGTGGTGCGCTCGAAGCCGCGCGCGCAGATCTCGTCCACCGACAGGTCTTCCTCGATGAAGGCCTCGAGGATCGGGTCCAGCACCTCGTAGGGCGGCAGCGAGTCGGTGTCCCTCTGGTCGGGCCGCAGCTCGGCGCTCGGCGGGCGGTCGATCACGCGCTGCGGGATCGCGGGCGTTCCCGGCGTCAGGCCGTTGCGGTACGCGCAGAGCCGGTAGACCAGCAGCTTTCCGCAGTCCTTGATCGGTGCGAAGCCGCCCGCCATGTCGCCGTAGAGCGTGGCGTAGCCGACCGCCATCTCGCTCTTGTTGCCGGTCGTCAGGACCATCGCGCCGGTCTTGTTCGAGATCGCCATCAGCAGCACGCCGCGGCAGCGCGACTGGATGTTCTCCTCGGTGGTGTCCGGCCGGCGTCCCGCGAACTCGTCGCGCAGCGCCGCGAGCGTCGCGTCGAACATGCCCTCGATCGGGATCACGCTGTACTTGACGCCGAGGTCGCGCGCCTGCGCGGCGGCCTCCTCGAGGCTCAACGACGCGGTGTAGCGGGACGGCATCATCACCGCCTGCACGCGCTCGGCGCCGAGTGCGTCCACCGCGATCGCGAGCGTCAGCGCGGAGTCCACGCCGCCCGAGAGCCCCAGCACGACGCCGGGGAAGCGGTGCTTGCGCACGTAGTCGCGCACGCCGAGCACGAGCGCCGAGTAGACGCTCGCCTCCTCTCCCTGCTCGGGCTCGACGCGGCCGGGACGCGGGCGCAGCCGGCCGTCGCGCCGTTCGAACTCCACGGTCTCGAGCGCCTCGGCCCACGCCGGCAGGCGCTGGACCACCGTCCCGTCCACGTCCATCACGAAGCTGTTGCCGTCGAAAACCAGCTCGTCCTGGCCGCCGACGAGGTTCACGTAGACGACCGGCAGCCCGACCTCGGCGATGCGCGCGCGCAGGATCGCCTCGCGCTGCCGCTGCTTGTGCAGCTGGAACGGCGAGGCGTTGATCACGAGCAGCAACTCCGCGCCCGAAGCCTTCGCGAGCGCGGCCGGCTCCGGCTCCCAGACGTCCTCGCAGACCAGCAGCCCGACGCGTGCGCCCTTCACGTCCACGAGCGTCGGCACGACCCCGGTCGCGAAGTAGCGCTTCTCGTCGAAGACCTTGTAGTTGGGCAGCCGCTGCTTGCGGTAGTTGGCGTAGACGCGCCCGTCGCGCAGCAGCGCCGCGGAGTTGTAGATCCGGCCGCCGTCGTACTCGGGATAGCCGACCAGCACGTCGATGCCGGCGGTCTCGGCGCAGAGGCGGCCGAGCGCCGACTGCACCTGCCGGCGGAAGCCCGAGTGGAACAGCAGATCCTCGGGCGGGTATCCGGCGAGCGCGAGCTCGGGGCACATCACCAGGTCCGCGCCCCGGCCGGCCGCCTCGCGGGCGACCTCGACGACACGGGAGGCGTTACCGTCGACGTCGCCGACGAACAGGTTCAGCTGCGCGAGGGCGATCTTGAGGGTCTGGGTGCTCATGCTCGGACCGATTTCGCTGCGGGCTCCGCAAAGGCGGAGGGGCCAGACGCGAGTCCGACCCCTCCTGTCGATCGCGCAAGTGCGGGCGCCGTCGACGCCCACCGAGCGCTCAACGGCGCTTCGCGCCTTTCCGGCCGAGCTTGCGCTGCACCGGCGCCTTCGCGGACGCCCTGGACTTCGCCGGGGACTTTACGGACACCTTCGTCCTGGCGGCCGCCTTGCCCTTGGCCGCAGGCTTGCCCTTCGCCACCGCCTTCGCGGGCGCCTTGGCCACCGCCTTCGTCGCCTTGCCCTTCGCGCCCTTCAGCAGCGCCGCCATCGCGGACCCGAGCTCGGCCGGCGACTTCACGGTCTTCACGCCCGCCTTCTCGAGCGCGCGGAACTTGTCCGCCGCCGTGCCCTTGCCGCCGCTGATCACCGCACCGGCGTGCCCCATCCGCTTGCCCGGCGGCGCCGTCACGCCCGCGATGTACGCGACCACCGGCTTCGTGACGTGCCTGCGGATGTACTCCGCGCCCGCCTCCTCGTCGCTGCCGCCGATCTCGCCGACCATGATGATGCCTTCGGTCTGCGGGTCGTCCTGGAACAGCGCGAGCACGTCGACGAAGTTCATGCCGCGCACCGGGTCGCCGCCGATGCCGACGCAGGTGCTCTGGCCGAGCCCCTCGTTCGTGGTCTGGAACACCGCCTCGTAGGTCAGCGTACCCGAGCGCGAGACGATGCCGACGCGCCCCTTCTGGTGGATGAACCCCGGCATGATGCCGACCTTCGCCTCGCCCGGCGTGATCACGCCCGGGCAGTTCGGGCCGACGAGGCGGCAGTCGTACTGCTTCAACGCCTCCTTCACCTTGATCATGTCGTTCACCGGGATGCCCTCGGTGATGCACACGACCAGCCTGATGCCGGCATCCGCGGCCTCGAGGATCGCGTCCGCGGCGCCCGCCGCCGGCACGTAGATCATCGAGACGTCCGCGCCGGTCTGCTTCACGGCCTCGTGCGCGGTGTCGAACACCGGCAGGCCGAGGTGCGTCTGTCCGCCGCGGCCCGGCGTGACGCCGCCGACCACCTTCGTGCCGTAGGCGATGCACTGCTCGGAGTGGAACGTGCCCTGCTTGCCGGTGAAGCCCTGGCAGATCACGCGGCTCTTCTTCGAAAGTAGAATGCTCATGTCGTTCGTATCCTGGTCGGCTGTCCGCGGCGTGGAAGAAGGGATCGGACCCCTCCTTCAGCCCTTCGCCAGTGCGACGGCCTTGGTGGCCGCGTCGGTCAGGTCCTTCGCCGGGGTGATCGCGAGGCCGCTCTCGGCGAGCTGCCTGCGCGCGATCTCCGCGTTCGTGCCCTCGAGGCGCACGATCACCGGCACCTGCACGCCGACCGTCTTCACGGCCTCGACGATGCCCTGCGCGATGATGTCGCAGCGGACGATGCCGCCGAAGATGTTGACGAGGATCGCCTTCACCTTCGGGTTCGAGAGGATCAGCTTGAAGGCCGCCGTGACGCGCTCTGGCGTGGCGCCACCGCCGACGTCCAGGAAGTTCGCGGGCGCCCCGCCGTGCAGCTTGATCAGGTCCATCGTCGCCATCGCGAGGCCGGCGCCGTTGACCATGCAGGCGATGTCGCCGTCGAGCGAGACGTAGTTGAGGTCGTGCTCCGCGGCCTTCGCCTCCGCCTCGTCCTCCTGCGCGCGGTCGCGGTACGCGCTCACCGTCTTCTGCCGGAACACCGCGTTCGAGTCGATGCCGATCTTGGCGTCGAGCGCGACCACGTGGCCGTCCTTCGTCACGATCAGCGGATTCACCTCGACCAGCGAGGCGTCGTTGTCGAGATACAGCTGGTAGATGCCGCGCGCGACCTTCTCGAACTCGGCGATCTGCTCGCCCTTCAACCCCAGCCCGAACGCGAGCTCGCGGCACTGGAAGCCCCGCAGCCCCGCCGCCGGGTGGATCTCGACGCGCAGGATCTTCCCGGGCGTCTTCTCGGCGACTTCCTCGATGTCCATGCCCCCGGCCGCGGAGGCGATGAACGACAGCCGGCTGCGGTCGCGGTTCAGCAGCAGCGAGAGGTACAGCTCGCGGTCGATGCCGGACCCGACCTCGACGTAGACCTGGTTGATCGGCAGGCCCTCGGCGCCGGTCTGCTTGGTGACGAGCCGCTGGCCCAGCATCTTCGCCGCGGCCTCGCGGACCTCGCCCTTCGAGCGACACAGCTTCACGCCGCCCGCCTTCCCGCGCCCGCCCGCGTGCACCTGCGCCTTCACGACCCACAGCGCGCCGCCGAGCGACTCCGCCGCCGACGCGGCCTCGTCGGCCGTGGCCGCGACCTTGCCCTTCGGCACCGGGATGCCGTAGCGCGCGAACAGTTCCTTCGACTGGTATTCGTGCAGGTTCATTCGTTCGGTCGCGCGGGATCGCGCCTCCCTGGGGGTCGTTCTACGAGAGCCGGCGCGTGCGCACCGGTCGGATCCGGCAACGGGGGCACCGGAGCCGCGTATTCTGCGGCAGTGCAATACGGGTTGGCAAAGAACGGCGGCGCAGGCGCGCCGCGTGCGACGCACTCCAAAGCGCCATTGGCGTGCCCCGTGTTGTAAGGCGGCGTGCTACCGCCTACCCTGCCGCGCGACGTCGCGAACCACCCGCTGCTCGTCGTCGCGTCGCCCTGCCGTCACCGCCGTGCGGATGCCGTGAGCCCATGAACACCCTCGCCTCGCCGCTCGCGATCACGCCCGAACTGTCGTGGCGCGTGCTCCGCCTGCTGAACCTGTTCCGGATCCTCGTGCCGACGGTGCTGCTGACGGTGTTCGCGTTCGGCCAGGAACCGCGGGTGGTCGGCAACGCGAACCCCGAGCTGTTCGGCGCCGTCTGCCTCGCCTACTTCACGCTCGCGCTCGTGTTCGTCGCGCTGCTGAAGCGGCGCTGGCCCGGCTTCCTGTGGCAGGCCTACGGCCCGGTGCTCGTCGACCTGGTCGCGCTCACCCTGATCGTGTACGCGAGCGGCGGCGCGGAGAGCGGCCTCGGCATCCTCATGCTGGTGCCGGTCGGCGCCGTGTCGCTGCTCGGTACGCATCGCCCCGCCCTGCTGATCGCCGCGGCGGCGAGCCTCGGGCTGCTGTCCCAGCAGGTGGCGCTCTGGCTCGCGGAAGTCACCGGCATCGCCGGCTTCGCGCAGGCGGGCTACTACGGCGGCATCCTGTTCGCGGTCGCCGGCACGGGCGCGTTTCTCGCCGGCCGGCTGCGCGAGACCGAGGCGGTCGTGCGCCAGCGCGACATCGACCTCGCGAACCTCGCGGAGCTGTCCGAGTACATCGTGCAGCACCTGCGCGAGAGCATCGTGGTGGTGGACTCCGAGGACCGGATCCGCCTCATCAACGAGTCCGCTCGCCAGATCCTGGGACCCGCCGCGCGGCCGGGGCAGCTGCTCGGCGAGGTCGCCCCGCGCCTGCTCTACCACGTGGAGAGCTGGCGGCGCCGCCCCGAGGGCACCGCGACCGAGTCCGCGAAGCTGGTCTCGGCCGACGGAGCCTGCGAGGTCGAGGCCTACTTCGCGCCGCTCGGCGGCCAGCGCCCGGCACCGGTCATCGTGTTCCTGGAGGACACGAGCCGCCTCGCCGAGCGCGTGCAGCAGAGCAAGCTCGCCGCGCTCGGCCGGCTGTCCGCGAGCATCGCGCACGAGATCCGGAACCCCGTGGGCGCCATGAGCCACGCCGCGCAGCTGCTCGCCGAGTCGCCGTCGCTGTCGCCCCAGGAGCAGCGGATGACGCAGATCATCACGGCCAACGCCGAGCGCGTGAGCTCCATCATCACGAACGTGCTGCAGCTGTCGCGGCGCGAGTCGACGAAGCCCGAGCGGCTGTACGCCCACGCGTGGCTCGAGGACTTCCTGCAGGAATTCCGCGCGACGCTGCAGGTGTCCGAGGCGCGCCTCGTCGCGCTCGCGCCGGCCGACGACGTGGAGGTCCGCGTCGATCCCTCGCACCTGCACCAGATCGTCTGGAATCTCTGCGAGAACGCGCTGCGCCACAGCGCCGAGGTGGCGGGCGAACCGCCCGTGGAGGTGCGCCTCGGCCGGCTGCAGGTGAACGCCCGGCCGTTCCTCGAGGTGGCGGACCGCGGCAGCGGCATCGCGCCCGAGGCCGCGGACCGCATCTTCGAGCCCTTCTTCACGAACCGGCAGGGCGGCACCGGGCTCGGCCTCTTCATCGCGCGCGAGCTCGCGCAGACCAACGGCGCGGTGCTGCTCTACGAACCGCGCGCCGGCGGTGGTAGCATTTTCCGCGTGATATTCAACGATCCCCAGCGCTGGGAACCGGCGTGAACCGGGCCCGCGTCCTTATCGTCGACGACGAACCGGATCTCTGCGAGCTGCTGTCGATCACCCTCGGCCGCATGCAGCTCGACTCGAGCGCCGTGCACACGCTGCGCGACGCCCGCGAGGCGCTGACGCAGGGCCGCTACGACGTCTGCCTCACCGACATGCAGCTGCCGGATGGCAACGGCCTGTCGCTCGTAGAGTGGATGCAGACGGCCGCGCCGGAAACGCCGGTCGCCGTGATCACCGCGCACGGCAACGTAGAATCGGCCGTGAAGTCGCTGAAGCTCGGTGCGTTCGACTTCGTCTCGAAGCCCCTCGATCTCGCGGACCTGCGCAAGCTGGTCGGCCAGGCCGTGAAACTGGCCGGACGCGACATCGGCGCCGAGACCGCCGTGATCACCGCACCGCGCCTGCTCGGGCGCTCGAAGGCGATGGACGACCTGCGCGAGATGATCGGCCGCGTCGCCCGTTCGCAGGCCCCGGTTCACATCGCGGGCGAGTCCGGCACCGGCAAGGAGCTGGTCGCCCATCTGATCCACGAGACCGGCGCCCGGCGCGACGGCCCGTTCGTGCCCGTGAACTGCGGCGCGATCCCGACCGAGCTGATGGAGAGCGAGCTGTTCGGCCACAGGCGCGGCAGCTTCACCGGCGCGGTCGCGGACAAGAAGGGCCTGATCCAGGCCGCCGAGGGCGGCACGCTGCTGCTCGACGAGGTCGCGGACCTGCCGCTGCACATGCAGGTGAAGCTGCTGCGCGTGATCCAGGAGAAGGCGGTGCGGCCGGTCGGCGAGAGCCGCGAGGTGCCGGTCGACGTGCGCATCCTGTCCGCGACGCACAAGGATCTCGCCGCGCTGGTCGCGGAGGGGAAGTTCCGCGAGGACCTCTACTACCGCATCAACGTCATCGAGATGAAGGTGCCGCCGCTGCGGGCCAAGCTCGAGGACGTGCCGGACCTCGCGAAGGCGATCCTGGCGCGGCTCGCGAAGCGCTCGAAGACGGCGGTGCCGGAGATTGCGGCGGACGCGATGCGGGTGCTGGCGACGTACCACTATCCCGGCAACGTGCGGGAACTGGAAAACATGCTGGAGCGCGCGCTGACGCTCTGCGTGGACGGGCGCATCACGGCGGCGGACATCCAGGTGCGGCAGACGCCGGTGGCGGCGGTGGCGCCGGTGGACATCGGCGAGGGCGCGCTGGACGAGCAGGTCGAGCACATCGAGCGCGACGCGATCCTGAAGGCGCTCGAGCAGACCCGCTACAACAAGACGGCGGCGGCGAAGGTGCTGGGGATCACGTTCCGGGCGCTCAGGTACCGGATCAAGAAGCTGGGGATCGAGTAGCGTCTGCGTTCGGCGGTACGTGACGTAACGTCCGTGCGGGTGACGCGACGCAGGTGACGCGCAGCGTCACTTTGTGACGCGAACGTCGCGTCAGGTCCGCCTCCGCAGCCGACGCGATACCGACACCATCCGGCTGTTTTCCGAATTTCTACAAGGACTTACCGGCGCACGGCAAAGGTTGGCACGGCGCTTGCTTCTTCGGGGGCAGGGACGGATGCACCGTTCCGGATTTCGAACCCGAGCGCCCGTCGCTCAACACTCCAGGGAGTTTTCATGCGCAAGCAGCTTCAGAAGGGCTTCACGCTCATCGAACTGATGATCGTGGTGGCCATCATCGGCATCCTCGCGGCCATCGCGATCCCGGCCTACCAGGACTACACGATCCGGTCGCAGGTCTCCGAAGGCCTGACACTGGCGGCTGCGGCGAGGACCGCCGTGGCCGAAGCGTTCACCGACAACGGCACCGCGCCGGCCGACCGCCTGGAAGCCGGTATGACGGAGAACGCCACCGACACGAGCGGCAACTACGTGACCGAGGTCGCAGTCGATAACGGCACGATCACCATCACGTACGGCAACGAGGCAAACGCGGCGATCAACGGCGGCACGCTCGTCCTGACTCCGTACCAGACCGCCGACCGCTCGGTCGTCTGGCGCTGTGGCGCGGCCCCGGAGCCGGCGGGCGAAGGCGTTGAGCCGCTCGGCACGGACACGGAACAGACCGCTGAGTACGCTGCCGGCTCCATCTCGGATGACGGCAACAACCAGTTCCTGCCTGCTGCCTGCCGTCCGTAATCGGCACTCAGGTTTGCGATCCAGAGGGGGCCCGCACGGGCCCCCTCGTCTTTTCGCGGCGACCGGACCGTCGGTTGAGCGGATGGAACGCGACTGAAGGCTGGGAGTCCGGCCGCAGGCTGAGAATCACGTCACCCGGACCCGGCCGATATTGTGCGAATATGGAGGGCATTTGACAATTCACCGGGGAACCCCCTCCGGTACGATCTTCGCGGCGCCCAGCGAACTCCAAGAAACGTCCATGAACGACAACGCATTGTCGGCAACCAGTCGGATCGCGCGGAGCGCGAACGTCGGGCTGCCGGAGAAGCTGGTTCAGGACGGTCTCCTGGCTGAAGCGGCCATGGCTGACGCCCAGCGCGGCGCCAAGGAAGCCCGCCAGTCCCTGGTCTCCTATCTCGTCGAGAAGAACATCGTGCAGGCGCGCGAGATCGCGATTACTGCAGCCAGCATGTTCGGCGTGCCTCTGCTCGACCTCGACTCCGTGCAAGTCGATCTCGACACGATCAAGCTCGTCAACGACAAGCTCCTGCAGAAGCACCGCATCCTGCCGCTGATGAAGCGGGGCCGGCGCCTGTTCGTCGCGGTCTCCGACCCCACGAACCTGCACGGCATCGACGAGATCCGCTTCTCGACGTCGCTCAACGTCGAACCGGTGGTGGTCGAGGACGACAAGCTCGGCAAGGTCCTCGGCAAGACCATGGAGCAGGTCGACACCTCCATGCCGGCGCTGGCCGAGGACGACTTCGATCTCGAGAATCTGGAGGTCACCGGTGGCGACGAGGAGGTCGACCCGACGGCCGCCGGCCGTGACGACGTCGAAGACGCGCCGATCGTCCGCTTCGTCAACAAGGTGATGCTGGACGCCATCAAGAAGGGCGCTTCCGACATCCACTTCGAGCCATACGAGAAGAGCTACCGCGTACGCCTGCGCGTGGACGGCGTCCTGAAGGAGGTCGCCGTGCCACCGGTGCAACTGGCACAGAAGATCTCGGCCCGCATCAAGGTGATGGCGAGGCTCGACATCGCGGAGCGGCGCGTCCCGCAGGACGGCCGCATCAAGATGAAGCTGTCGAAGAACCGCTCCATCGATTTCCGCGTGAGCACCTGCCCCACGCTGTGGGGCGAGAAGATCGTGATGCGTATCCTCGATCCCTCGAGCGCCTCGCTCGGGATCGACGCGCTCGGGTACGAGCCCTTCCAGAAGGAGCTCTACCTCAAGTACCTCAAGAAGCCGCAGGGCATGATCCTCGTCACCGGGCCGACCGGTTCCGGCAAGACGGTCTCGCTCTACACTGGCCTCAACATCCTGAACGTCGAGGACACGAACATCTCGACGGCCGAGGATCCGGCGGAAATCATCCTGCCCGGCATCAACCAGGTGAACGTGAACCCGAAGGTAGGCCTGACGTTCGCCTCGGCGTTGCGCGCCTTCCTGCGCCAGGACCCCGACGTCGTGATGGTCGGCGAAATCCGAGATCTTGAGACGGCAGAGATCGCGATCAAGGCCGCGCAGACCGGCCACCTCGTGCTCTCCACGCTCCACACGAACGATGCACCGCAGACGCTGACGCGTCTCGTGGACATGGGCGTGAAGCCCTATGCGATCGCGACTTCGGTCTCCCTGATCATCGCCCAGCGACTCGCGCGCCGGCTCTGCAGCCACTGCAAGCAGCCCGTCGAGATCCCGCCCGACGCGCTCCTCAAGGAGGGCTTCACCGAGGCGAACATCGCCTCGGGCTTCAAGGTCTACGCGCCGAAGGGTTGCGGCAACTGCACCGACGGCTACAAGGGCCGCTGCGGCATCTACCAGGTGATGCCGGTCACCGACGCGATCGGCCGCATCATCATGGAAGGCGGCAACGCGATCACGATCGCGGACCAGGCGAAGGTGGAAGGAGTCTGGGACCTGCGCACGTCCGGCCTGAAGAAGGTACGGGACGGCGTCACCAGTCTCGAAGAAGTCAACGGCGTGACCGTCGACTGACACGAGCGCTCTGAAGGAATCCGGAGACACCCGTCATGGCGCAGGCCAGCACGATCTCGAAGCAGACGCCCTTCGTCTGGGAAGGCAAGGACAAGAAGGGCAACAAGGTCCGGGGCAAGAGCATCGCCGCGAACGAGCAGGCGCTGCGCGCGGACCTGCGCCGGCAGGGCGTGGTGCCCACCCGTATCAAGAAGCAGAGCGCGGCGCTCGGGGCCGGCAAGAAGCCGACGCCCGAGGACATCGCGATCTTCTTCCGGCAGCTTGCGACCATGCTCACGGCGGGCATACCGCTGGTGCAGGCGTTCGAGATCGTCGGCGCCGGTCACGACAAGCCCGCGGTGCAGAAGCTGATCCTCGACATCAAGGCGCAGGTCGAGAGCGGCCAGACGCTGCACGAGGCGCTGCGCAAGCACCCGATGTACTTCGACGATCTCTCGGTCAACCTGGTCGAGGCGGGGGAGCAGGCCGGCGCCCTAGAGAACCTGCTCGACAAGATCGCGACGTACAAGGAGAAGACCGAGGCGATCAAGAAGA
>Ga0315900_10005641_pt1 | contig 17135 bp, 14 predicted proteins | sample LakEriMetagenome_FD_203521 | JGI IMG/M metagenome (GOLD analysis project Ga0315900, IMG submission 203521) | Freshwater fungal communities from buoy surface, Lake Erie, Ohio, United States - Buoy 12 MA114 | ecosystem: Environmental > Aquatic > Freshwater > Lake > Lake biofilm | place: USA: Lake... | reverse complement strand
GTGCGCACCTGCTTGGCATCGGCCGTCGCATCGTCGATGAAGGGTTGGAATCGGCCCTTGGCCAGCTCGTCCAGCGTGCTCACGCACTTGGGGTGGCGCAGCAGGCTCTTCGGGGTGAAGACCACAAGCGGCTTGCGGAAGTCCCACGCCAACTGGCGACGCAGCACGTGGAAGAAGTTCGCGGGCGTGGTGCAGTTCACCACCAGCATGTTGTCATCGGCGCAGCTCTGCAGGAAGCGCTCCATACGCGCGCTGCTATGCTCGGCGCCCTGGCCCTCGTAGCCGTGGGGCAACAGCATCACCAGGCCGTTCTGCGTGTTCCACTTCTCCTCGGCACAGCACAGGTATTGGTCCAGGATGATCTGTGCGCCGTTCACGAAATCGCCGAACTGCGCCTCCCAGATGGTGAGCGTGTTGGGATCGGTGAGGGCGTAGCCGTACTCGAAGCCGAGCACCGCGTATTCACTGAGCAGTGAGTTGTAGATCTGCAGCAGCGCCTGCCCTTCCTGGATGTGCTTCAGGTGGATGAACTCCTCCTCGCTGTCCTCCACCTTCACCACGGCGTGGCGGTGGCTGAAGGTGCCGCGTTCCACATCCTGGCCCGTGAAGCGCACGGGCTTGCCTTCGATGAGCAACGACCCATAAGCGAGCAGTTCGGCGAGGCCCCAATCCAGGGTCTCGTCGGCCATCATCTTCTTCCGGTCGTTGAGGATCTTCTCCAGCTTGCTGAAGAACTTCTTGCCGTTGGGGTGCAGCACAGTGAGCTTCTCCCCGATCATCTTCAGCGTCTCCTTCTTCACGCCCGTGGCCGGCGCATCGATCATATCCTGCACGGTGGCGCGGCGGAAGCCCTTCCAGCGCTCAGCCATGAAGTTGGTGATCTTGCCCACCCGTTGTTGCTTCGCCGCGTTGAGGCGCTCATCCAGCATGGCGGTGAAGTTGCGCTCCATCTCCTCGGCGAGCTGCTCCACTTCGGCCACGCCGCTTTGCTTTAGCTTGTCGATGTAGATCTTGCGCGGATCGGCGTGCGCGGCGATGGCCTTGTACAGCACGGGCTGCGTGAACTTGGGCTCGTCGCCCTCATTGTGGCCGTGCTTGCGGTAGCAGAGAATATCCACCCAGATGTCGGTTCCGTACTTCTGGCGGTAGTCCATCGCCAGCTGCATGGTGAAGGCCACGGCCTCGGCATCGTCGCCGTTCACGTGGAACACCGGACATTGCGTCACCTTGGCGACATCGGTGCAGTAGGTGCTGGTGCGTGCGTCGATGTAGTTGGTGGTGAAGCCCACCTGGTTGTTCACCACGATGTGGATGGTACCGCCGACCTCATAGGCCTTCAACCCGGCCATCTGCGCCACCTCGTACACCACACCCTGGCCCGCCACCGCGGCGTCGCCGTGGATGATGATGGGGGCCGTGATGCCCTTGGCGAAGTTGTCATCGTGCTCGATGATGGCGCGGCTGATGCCCTGCATCACGGGACCCACGCTCTCCAGGTGGCTGGGGTTTGGCGCCAACGTGAGGCGCACTTCCTTGCCGGTGTTGGTCTTCAGCACGGAGCTGTAGCCCATGTGGTACTTCACGTCACCCTCCACGAGCTCGTCCTCGTAGTCCTTGCCCTCGAACTCACTGAAGATCTGGTCGTAGCTCTTACGAAGGGTGTTGGCCAGCACGTTGAGGCGCCCGCGGTGGGCCATGCCGATCACGAACTCGGTGATGCCCTGGTCGGCTCCACGCTCGATCACCGTGTCAAGCGCGGGGATCAACGCCTCGGCGCCTTCGATGCTGAAGCGCTTGGCACCAATGAACTTCTTGCCGAGGAACTTCTCGAACACCACCGCCTCGTTCAGCTTCTCGAGGATCTCCTTCTTCTGCTCGATGGAAAAGTCGGGCGTGTTGCGTACGCTTTCCATGCGTTGTTGCAGCCACTTGACCTTCTCCGGGTTGCGGATGAACCGGAACTCGGCGCCGATGCTCTGGCAATAGGTCTGGGCGAGCAGTGCGATGATATCGCGCAGCTTGGCAGGCCCCAAACCCACTTCATTGCCGGCTGCGAACACAGTGTCCAGATCGGCCTCGCTGAGCCCGTAGGTAGGCAGGTCCAACGGCGGGCTGTACTTGCGGCGCTCGCGCACCGGGTTGGTACGGGTGAAGAGGTGCCCTCGCTGGCGGTAGGCGTTGATGAAGTCCAGCACCAGGAACTCCTTCCGCAGGTGTTCATCGCCCCCGGCCTTCAGCTGCACGCCGGGCAGGGTGTCGAAAGAAGTGCGGGCCAGCTCGAAGCCTTCGAAGAAATGGGCCCAGCCTGCATCGACGCTGGCGGGGTCCTGGAGGTACTGCTGGTAGATGCTGTCCAGCGCGGCGCCGTCAGCGTTGCTCAGGTAGGAGTGCTTGTCCATGGTGGGGTCCCTGCGGATCCTGGTGCAAAGGTAGGTTTTGGCCGCTGCGTTCTACGGAAAAGGGGGCTTCCGCGTTCGCGGTTACCGAGCCGGCGATCCGGACGGGAACAAAGGTCAGAACCGGCCGGCGAAACGGAGCCGGGTCAACACCTTTTGGAGGGCGCGGAGCACGCATTCCCCGGCCAGTGCATGGAGCCCCCCGGCGGCCAGGGTACGGCGCAAGTGGGCCTCGGGGATGTCCACCCGGTACATGGCGCTCTGCAGGGCGGACGCACCCGTGCGGTCCAGTTCCTCCAAGCGGACGAGCACATCGGTCCGGAGCACTTCGAAAGCCCCCTCCCCCACCGCCGGCGAGGGGAGCTCATGCTCGCCCATCGCCAGGTCCTTGCGCAACTGGGCGACGGTCGAGGTCAGTACCTCGGCCCGGTCCAGGTGCCGCTGCATCCCCTCGGAGCCCGGTTTCGACAGGTGGTTGTTCGCGCTCATCGATCCCCGTCCAAAGGTCGCCAAAGGCTGGCACTATTTTCGCCCGGCAGCCCTGGTCGTTCCACGGCCGCAGTTCCCATCCAACCTCATCACAGCCTCGACCATACCGATGCGCCACCTGCTCCTGTCCCTTGCCTCCTGCCTCGTCCTCTTCACCGCCCAGGCCCAGTACGGCACCTTTGATGCCGCCGCCGTGAAGGCCGCCAAAGGGACCACCACCGTGGTGGTGCTCGACGCGGGCGACTCCCCCTACAACCGCACGATCATGGATGCGGTGAAGGCGAACTGGAAGTTCACCGGCAACCTGGAATTCGTGAACGTGGCCGACCTGGCCATGCAGCCCATCACCCCGGACAAGACCTACCTGCTGAAGACCGCCAAGGTGGACCCCGTGAAGTTCGAGGGCACCTTCCTCACCCTGGTGAAGGGCTGGAAGCAGAAGAAGGGCGAGACCCTGCAACAGAAGGACAACGCCTTCACCACCATTCCCAGCGAACATGAGCTGGCCTTCATCATGATCGACCCGAAGGCGCTGGGCGAGAGCCTGAACACCCCGATGCTCACGATCTACGTGAAGCACCTGCAGGACTACCTGAAGAACGTGGAGACCGGCAAGATCACCGACAAGGCCACGGCCGACCGCCTGTATGCCAGCCGCACCCGCCTCGTGCGCGACACCGAACTGCACATCGCCCAGGAGCACCTGGACAAGAGCATCGCCGACCTGGCCAAGGTGAAGGAGAGCTACACCGCACCCGTGCAGCTGGCGCCGCTGAAGACCGTGCTGCAGGCCGTGGAGGCGCAGGACCGCTCCATCACCGTGACGGACGTGCTCCTCACCGGTGAATACAAGACGAAGCACTGCTTCAAGCGCCTCTTCAATGCCGGCACCGGCGAACTGATGTACCTCGGCGACGATGCGGCCCTGGCCGGCAAGAAGGAGGGTATCATCGCGCAGGACCTGCTGAACATGATGCGGGCGCGGTAACGCCTCTCCACATGCGGGGTCCTGCACTACTGCTCCTCGTCCTGACGCTGTTGAGCAATGCGCACGCACAGGTGGGACCGCCGCTGCCACGCTGGGCCCCGGGAGGCGGTATGGGCCTCTGCATCCAAGGGGAGACCGGACTGGAGATGCATGCCAACTACTTGTTCATCAGCGGTGCCAGGCCTGGAAAAGGCCTGTTGTACCAGATAGGCCCGGAACTGGCGCTAGGTGGGTACTTCAACAGTCCTTTTTACTGGGGCCAACGGCTGGGCGTACGCCAGCTCCTCGGCCCGGGAGGCTACTGGGCTGCAAGCCTGACCGGCGGGGTGGAGAACTACACCACGGGGTTCGACCTGGAGGATGGTCGCGGTTTCGTGCAGTTCGGGGTGAACCTCCTCGGCGTGCTGAACGTGGAATACGGCATGGGCCGTTCCCTCGACGGGACCGCTCCGCTGGCCTCCGCAGAACGTGTACTGATCAGGCTGGACATCAACGGCCCGATGCTCGACCGATTGCTGCGGGGCATACCCATCTCCTGAACGCGTCGGGATGTCGATCCGAAAGCACTTGCATGGGCTGAGGTCGATCACCGGGTCGCGTGCCTTCCTGCAGGTCATTCTGCTGGTAGTGTGCACGGCACTGGTTGTGGACCAGTACTTCTTCACTCATGAAGAACGAAGCACCTACCTCGGCCAGCAGGTGCTTCGCGAGGAACGTGCGAAGGGACGGGGCTTCTACCGATGGCGCCGTTGGGACCAGGAACCCGCGCCCCGACTGGGCAGGCAGGTGCATGCCGAACTGTGGCATGTGGCCGTGATGGCGAACGACCGCTGGTTCCAATACCAACAGCGTGACAACGGGGTGTTGCAGCCGGGCGATACCGTGCGCATGGAGGTGGCACCGCTCACAGGACGCGTGCTGCGCTTCCAGCGGCTTGGACATGATACGAGCGCGGCACGGACCACCGTGGACGCGTTCGAGGACATCGCTCCCATCCCGGCGCTGATGGCCATCCTCATCCTATGGTCGCTGCTGCCGTGGGCGGGCCCCGATGCCCGCACCTACCTGCACTTCACCGTGCTCATCCTGGGCCTCGTCTTCCTGCTGGCCCTCTTCGCGCTTTCCTGGCCTACGTTGAAGCTGCTCGGCTGGGCATGAGGCGGGCGAGCTACCTTGGTGATATGGATACGCGAACGGACGAGGCCGGACAGGCCTACCTGGCCTCCTTGGAACGGGCTCTGGACAACCCGCTGCTGGACCCGGCCTATCGTCGCCGCAAGCTGATCTTCTGGGCGTTCCGCCAATCCGTATCCATCGCATTGGCTTGGTGGTTCTGGGATATCTGGTGGGTACGGCTGCTCTTCGGTGTGGTGGTGGTGCTCGCCGTGTTCCAGTTGGTCATGCTCCTGTGGGGTGGACCAATGCTGCGCCGAAGGGCGGAACGTGCCCGGGAGCGATTCTTCGAACTGGAGGCGATGGAGGCCCAGCTGGACGATGCCGAGGCCGATCAGGACACGTCGGACCAGCAGCACAAGCGATGACGCGCAAGGACCAGCTGCTGCGCCAGTTCGCCAAGGCCGAAGTGGAACGACGCTCCCTGCTGGGAAGCTTGGAACACCTGCCGATGCAGGTCCTGGAGCGCGCACCAAGACCCGGTGCCTGGTCGGTGGCCCAGATCATCGCCCATCTGGCCCTGGCCGAGGCCCGTTCACTGGACTACCTGGAACATAAAATGCGGAGCGGAGAGCCTGCTCCGGTGGGGGCCTGGTCCGGGTTGCGCCTGGGTTTGTTGCGCGCGGCCCTGCGCCTGCCGTTGCGCTTCAATGCGCCGACCGTGGTGGCCACGCTGCCGCCCTGCTCCTTTTCGGAGGCGCTCAGGTCATGGGACGAGGTCCGCACCCGGATGGCGGCCACCTATGCCGCATTGCCGCCCGCTCTGGCTTCCCATGGCCTGTTCAAGCATCCCAGCGCCGGACGGTTCGACACGGTGCAAGGGCTGGCCTTCATGCGGGACCATGTCCGGCACCACCGCGCCCAGGTCCTCCGGACGATAAGACAGGTGACTGCGTGAACGGAACGCTCCTTGCGGGTGTTCCTTCACCATGAGACCGTTGCCTTCAGCCGTCCACATCGTCACCGGCGTGTTGTTGTTCAACATGCTCGTGGCGGTCATGGACCTGCCTGTCCGGGTCTATTTCGTCCTCTTCGCCGCCGCTCCTTTCCTGATGATCTGGCTGACATGGAGCGTCCTCCGCGACCGCAGCGCACCGATGCGTGACCTGCCGGAAGGGGATGAATGGGGCTATCAGGACAGGCGCGACATTACCCCGGTAAAGGACTGAACTTGCCCTGCCGCTTGGTCCGGGGTACCTTTCCCGTCCCACGTTCTACGCTCATGAATTTGCGAAACCTTGTGTTGGCGGTCCTGTTCCTCGCCATTGCTCCTCTTCGGGCCATCCATCTGCCAGGAGGCTCCATCACCTGGCGGTGCATTGGCGGCAATTTCCATGAAGTGGAGCTGCACGTATGGCGCGAATGCAGTGGAAATGCGATGAGCCCCCAGGACATCCGGTTCAGCAACGATTGCGGTGTGGTGTTCACCATCAGCGATCTGGAACCCGTGGAGGTGCTCAACGTGAGCCAAGTATGCCCATCCCAATCAGGTTCCACGAATTGTGATGGCGGCGGCATCGCAGGGATCGAACGCTACACCTACCGCACCACGGTCTTCCTGAGCCCCTGCAACAGCTGGACCGCGAGCTGGGAGGTCTGCTGCCGCAGCAATGCGCTGAACATCGAGCCCAGCCAGGGATTGTACGTGTATGCCCGGCTGAACAACGCCGTGGAGAACTGCGATGCCTCTCCGACGTTCGCGCACCAGGCTGTGCCGCTGGCCTGTGTGGGCCAGTCCTTCAATTACGATCCTGGTGCGACCGATGCGGACGGTCATCATCTACGCTTCAGGCTCGTTGACGCGCTCTTGTACAACCCCGAGGTGGCATCCGTGGCGTACACCGATGGCTTCAGTGGCGCACAGCCCTACACCGGCGTGAGCATCGACAGCCTCACCGGTCGCATCAGCTTTACGCCTGATGCACAAGGCTACGTGGTGGTGTCCATCCGGGTGGATGAATACAATGCCCAAGGCACCCGCTTCGGTGAGGTGATCCGGGACTTCCCCATCATCGTTCAGCCCTGCAGCAACAACATCCCCGCGGCCGAAGCGGGCGCCTTCCAGAACGTGGAAGGAGCGACGGCAACCGGACCTTACACCCTCTCCATGTGCGCCGGTACCACCCTGTGCACCACCCTGAACTTCACTGACCCGGACCCCGGTACCGTGCTCAGCCAGATCAACACGATCGCCGTCGCACTGCCGGGTGTGGAACTGGACACGATCGCCGATGACCCGCTTTCCCTGGCACTCTGCTGGACCGCTCCTGATGATGGCGACAGCTTGAAGCGCTTCACCGTGCTATTGCTGGACGATGCCTGCCCGTTCCGCGGCTTGCAGACCTACAGCTATCTCATCAACGTGGAGCAGCCCCCGGATGCCGGCGAGGACGGCCAGGCCGGCTACTGCGAACTCTCCTCTCCCTTCTTATTGGTGGATAGTCTCCAAGGCACTCCCGAACCGTTCGGCGCTTGGACCGGACCGACCGGTGTGACCAGCGGCACTTTCACACCTGGCATGGACCCGCCCGGCACCTATGTCTACACCGTGCAATCTCCATCAGGCTGCGGTGATACCGCGACCGTCGTTGTGGAACCCTTGCCGGACACCGACCCACTATGCATCCTGCTTGAGGCAAGTGTCATGGACATGCCGTCGACCTCCGTGTACCCCAATCCGACCAGCGGCCGCATCACCATCACCGCACAGGGCATCGACCACGTGGCCCTGTTCGACCTGCACGGCCGACACGTGCGCTCCGTTCCGGGCATGGGGCAACACTCACTCGCCCTCGACCTTTCGCCAGAGGCGCTGCACGGCACACTGGTGCTGGCGATCCACCTGCGGAACGGTGCGGTGCTGTGGCAGCGGGCGACCCTCCTGCCCTGAACACCGGTGGCGGTGATGTGTTGATCTTTTGTCAATGTTCCATCCAACAGGGTGTGAACGCCTTGCTTCGCACCATGGCCACGGTCCTCATTACTGGCGGTACAGGCCTCATCGGCTCCGCCCTCACACGTGCCCTGCTGCAGGCGGGACATCGCATCCATCTCCTGAGCAGGTCCTCCGCGCCGGATCGCGACGACCTGCGGAGCTTCCGCTGGTCACCCGCCACGGGTGAAGTGGACCCGCAAGCGTGGAACGGTGTCGAACACGTGGTCCATCTGGCCGGCGCAGGCATTGCGGACAAGCGATGGACCCAAGCGCGGGTGGACGAGCTCATCGCCAGCCGGGCCGGGACCGCTCGGCTGCTTCGGCGTTCAGCAGAACAGGCCGGGGCGCGGATCTCCGGCCTCGTCAGCGCGGCCGGGATCAACTACTATGGCGCCTTCACCAGCGACCACATCCTGACGGAACAGGACCCGCCAGGTACCGACACCATCGGACGCATCAGCAAGGCGTGGGAGGACGCGGTGGATGAATGGGGCGCACACTGCCGCGTAGTGAAGCTGCGCACACCCGTGGTGCTTTCGCGCAGCGGTGGCGCACTGGCGAAGCTGGTGGCACCCGTCCGCCTCGGACTGGGCTCGCCGCTTGGTTCAGGACTGCAGTGGATGCCTTGGGTGCATCTGGACGATCTGGTGGCCATCTACGTGGAAGCGCTGTTCGACGCGCGTTTCCAAGGAGCCTACCACGTGAACAGCGGGCACGATGTGACGAACGCCGAGCTCATGCGCACCCTGTCGCGCGTGCTCGGCAAACCGTTCTTCGCGCCGGCCGTGCCCGCCTTTGCCTTGCGCCTTGCCTTGGGTGAACTGTCCGCGATACTGCTGGAAGGTACACGCGCAACCAACGCACGGCTGCTGGGCACCGGGTTCCGCTTCGCGCATCCGCGCTTGGAGGAGTCCTTGCGCGACCTGCTCACGAGCAAGCCCTAGTGCGTGCGGGCCATGAGCAGGGCCGATAGCTCCTGCATGGGTCGCTTGCGTTCCATCGGCACCTGAATGGCCTCGAGCGCCGCAAGCGCGGTGGCATCGTGCATGGCCACCTCGGCCTCGGCCTCGGTGCGCACGCCCAGCTCATGGAGCACGCGGATCATGCGCGGCACATCACGGTCCGCCGGTGATTTGGCCAGCTCGTCCAGCAGTTCGGTACGCCCTTGTTCGCGCGAACGCTCCAGTCCTCGGATAAGGAGCCAGGTCTTCTTCCCCGCACGCAGGTCGCCGCCCACCTGTTTGCCCACCTTGTCCGGATCGCCGAACGCATCGAGCAGGTCATCACGCAGTTGAAAGGCCAGGCCCAGGTGTTCACCCACCTGACCGATGCGCTGCACATCCTCCTCCGTGGCGTTCGCACGCACGGCACCCACCTGCATGGCACAGGCCAGAAGCACGGCGGTCTTCAGGCGTATCATCTCGCGATAGGCCTCCAGCCCGATGTCATCGCGCTGCTCGAAGGCCATGTCCTGTTGCTGTCCCTCGCACACACCCAGGGCATGTTCGTTGAACAGGGCCATCACACGCGCATCCGCCGCCATCTGCATGTAGGCGCGCACCAGCATGGCATCACCGCTCAGGATGGCGGTATTGACGTTCCACTTGGCATGCACGGTGGGACGGCCGCGGCGCAGGGGCGCCTCGTCCATGATGTCGTCGTGCATCAGGGTGAAGTTGTGGAAGAGCTCGATGCCGAGCGCCTCCTCCATCGCCCCTTCGGATGCTCCGCCGAACAGTTCGTGGGCCATGAGCACGGCCACCGGGCGCACCCGCTTGGCGGGCAACTGCATGAGGTACACCATGGGCGCGTGCAACTCGTTGGGCGGCATCTCCGCACACCATCGGGCGATGCGCGCCTCCACGGCAGCGCGTTGCTCCTCAAAGGAACGCATGGACATCAGGGCTCAACGAGCTTCAACAGGTACTCCCCGTATCCGCTCTTCAGCAGGGGACGCGCGAGGGCCTTCAATTGTTCGGCATCGATGAAGCCTTTCTTCCAGGCCACCTCCTCGATGCAGCCGATGCGCAGGCCCTGGCGTTCCTCGATCACCTGCACGAACTGGCCTGCCTGCATCAGTGAGCGGAAGGTGCCCGTGTCCAGCCAGGCGGTGCCACGGTCCATGATCTCCACCTTCAGGCGACCCTGGCGCAGGTACTCCTTGTTCACATCGGTGATCTCGTACTCACCGCGCGCGCTCGGCTTGAGCGAGGCGGCGATGTCCAGCACATCGTTATCGTAGAAATAGAGTCCCGGCACGGCGTAGTTGCTCTTGGGCTTCGCCGGCTTCTCCTCGATGCTGAGCGCCCGATTGTCCGTATCGAACTCCACCACCCCGTAGCGCTCCGGGTCGCTCACGTGATAGGCGAAGACGAGTCCGCCATCGGGACGTGTGTGCTCGGAGAGCATGCGCCCGAAGCCACGTCCGTAGAAGATGTTGTCCCCCAGGATCAACGCTACCGGATCGCGGCCCACATGCTCGCGGCCGATGACAAAGGCCTGCGCAAGACCGTTCGGCTCGGGTTGCTCGGCATAGGTGAACGAGCACCCCAGTTGGGAGCCATCGCCGAGCAGCTTGCGGAAGCTGGGCAGGTCGTGCGGGGTGCTGATGATGAGGATCTCCCGGATGCCCGCTGCCATCAGCGTGCTGAGCGGGTAGTAGATCATCGGCTTGTCATACACCGGCATCAGTTGCTTGCTCACGGCAAGGGTCAGCGGGTGCAGGCGGGTGCCGGATCCCCCGGCCAGGATGATGCCTTTCATTCGTCGTCCTTCGTGCTGTGGTCGGCGAGGGCCTCGGCATTGTCGCGACCGGGCTCCACCTTGAGTTCAAGCAGGTTGATGTCCTCCTCCTCGTCCAGGATCTCCAACAACGGCTCCTCGAAGGTCTTCGTCATCAACGACTTGTTGAAGGAGATGAGCAGCGAGGGCAGCACCAGTAGGTTGGTGAGCATGGCGATGAGCAGCGTAAGGCTGGTGAGCACCCCCAGTGCCCGGATGCCGCCGAAGTGCGAGAAGGCGAACATGGAAAAGCCGGCCAGCAGTACCACGCTGGTGTAGATGATGCCGACGCTCACCTCACGGGTGGCCAGGTCCACACTGCGCTTCAGGTCGTGGCCGGTGAGGCGCAGTTCAAGCCGGTAGCGGGCCAGGAAGTGGATGGCATTGTCCACCGCGATACCCAGGGCGATGCCGAAGATGAGGATGGTGCTGGGCTTGATCGGGATGTGCAGATAGCCCATCAGACCGGCTGTCACCACCAGGGGGATCAGGTTGGGGATGAGCGAGACCACCAGGATCCTCAGGGAGTTGAAGAGCAGCGCCATCATGCCCACGATGAGCACAATGGCCCAGAAGAGGCTGATGACGAGGTTGTTCACCAGATAGCCGCTGCCCTTTAGGAAGACCACGCTGGTGCCGGTAAGCGTCACACCGTAACGATCGGGCTTGAACAGGCTGTCCACCTGGGTGCGCAGCTTGGCCAGCACGGTATCCATGCGCATGGTACCCACATCGGCCATCTGCACGGTGATGCGCGTGATGCTCCGGGAACTGTCCACGAAGGCCTTGGCCATGCCCTGCCGCGAACCGAGGTTCTCCAGGTAGGGGGCGATGAAGGTCTTGTCGGTGGAGGTAAGCAGTCCGTAGCGCTCGGGATCCCCACCATAGAACGCCTGGCGGGTGAACTTCACTGCATCGGCGATGCTGAGCGGCCGGCTGAACTCGGGGTGTGTCGCGAGGGTGTCGGCCAGCCGGTCGATGCGCTTCAGCGTGGCATCCTGGAACACCCCGTTCTTCTTGCCGGTGTTCACCACGATCTCCAGCGGCATCACGCCTTTGAAGTTCGACTCAAAGAAGTGCAGGTCGGTGAGCACCGGGTTGTCCTCGGGCAGGTCGTCCACGATGCGGCTCTCATCGCGCAGGCGCAGCAACCCGAAGAGGGCGAAGACGAACATGAAGGCTGTGATCCCGTAGATGAGCGGACGACGGTCGCGCACGGTGCGCACGATCCATTCCACCGCCGCATCCAGCCAGCGGCGCTCCAGGTGCTTCAGGTGCCGGGGCTTGGGCGGCGGCATATAGCTGAAGAGCACGGGGATCAGCAGCATGCTCAAGGCCCAGAGCACCATGATGCCGATGGTGGCGATCCAGCCGAACTCGATCAGCGCATCGCTGTAGGTGAAGCAGAAGGTGGTGAAGCCCACTGCCGTGGTGGCGTTGGTGAGGAAGGCCGCCGCACCAATGCGGCTGATGACCCGCTGCAGGGCCTTGACCTTGTTGCCATGCCGCACGTACTCATAGTGGTAGGCATTGATCAGGAACACACAGTTCGGTACGCCGGTGACGATCACCAACGGGGCGATCACGCTCATGAGCAGGGTGACCTTGTACCCCAGCAGGCCCATGGCCCCGAAGCTCCACACCACGCTCACGCCCACCACGCCCAGGCAGATCCACATCACCCGCCAGCTCCGGAAGAAAAGCAGCAGTAGGGCTCCGCACAGGAACATGCTCAGGCCCATGAACAGGGGCATCTCGGCCTTCACCATGCCCGTGCTCTTCACCCGGATGAAGGGCAGCCCGCTCAGGTACACGGGCAACCCTTGTTCGCTCTCGAAGCGTCGTGCCCGCGCCTCGATCCGCTCCACCACATCGCCACGCCGCGCACTGTTGAACCGCTCGGCGTCCACGAACACCATCATCAGGCTGGCCTTGGTGCTGTCGTTGTAGAGCAGGTCCTTGTAGAACGGGAGCGAGCGCACCCGCAACAGCAACGAATCCATGGCAGCCTGGTCGGCCGGCGGCCCCTGCCAAACGGCACGGATCTGGAACCGTTTCAAGCTGTCATCGCGCACCAGTTCGAACAGGTGGGCCTCACTGAACACGGAATCCACGCCATCCTCCTGCTTCAGGTCATCACCAAGCCTGCGCCAGGCGCTGAAGGCCTGGGGGGTGTAGAGCCCATCGCCCTGGGTGCCGATCACCAGCACGTTCCCATCCTCGCTGAACTGCGCCAGGAAACGCTCGTAGTCCACAAAAGCGCTATCCGTCTCCGGCAGCAGTCCACCATGCTTGTACTGCATGGCCACGTTCTTGGTCTGGTAGCCCAGCCAGCCGGTGAGCAGGGCCACGATCACCAGGACGGCGACGCGGTTGCGGAGGATCCTACTTGCGAGCCAGGCCCACATGGTACGGGACTAAAAGGCCCCGGCCGCAGCCGGAGCCCTGGACAAAGGAACGAGATCCGGCCGGAAGCCCCCTTAGAAGCTGAGGCTCATGGTCGCCTTCAGCACCACGTTGTCCGCCGCCTCGGGAAAGGCATAGGTGCCCATGCGGTAGAACGCACCCACCCCGAAGCCGCTGGTGTTGAGCTTCAGCAGGTCGTCTATCTGCAGGCCGGCCTCGTAGAAACCTTCCTCGGCGGAACGCAGGGCATAGCCGCGGTGCAGTCCGGGCTCCGACAGGGCGCCCCATGCGGCACTGGCCACCACCACGGGCACCGGGGCGAAGCCTTTCCACTCGAAGAGGAGATGGCCGAAACTGTGCCTCAGGTGCAGGGCCACGAAGCGGTCCGCTGCGAACTCGTTGGGCAGCATGGTCTCGAAGGTGAACTGGGTGGCCAGCGGCACCCGGCCATCATTGGACCCGCGCATATTGAACAGGAAGGGGTAAGGGGCCGTCTCCAGGGCCATGCCACCCATGGCCCGCAGGGTGAGATCGCCCACCATGCGGATGCGGAAGGTCTTCTCCAACTGGCCGCTCACCCGCCACAGGTCGTACTCCCCGCCCCACAGGCCCTCCACCGCCCTGTATGCCACCACCTGCAGCACAGGCCAGCGCGTGCCCAGGGCCACCTGCCGGTCCGGGAAGCGTGCCACGCGCTCGCGGAAGGCGAACCGCGCTCCCAGCGATACCCCACCGGTCAGGAAGCGGTCATGCAGGATCACCACACCCTCCGCCGCAGGCTCGGCATACTGGTAGCCCAGCGTATTCGTACGGTCGGTGAGATCGGTACCCAGCCAGACCTTCAGTGAACCGCCCACACGCGCGGCCAGTTCGCCGCCGATGCGCTCGATGCGGTCCATGCGGTCCACGTAGAGCCATCGGTAGCTCTCGCTGGTGAAGCTGCGCCGCGTGCCCGGGAACGCCAAGCCTCCGCTCTCCTCCACGTCCTGCATGTAGTAGCCCTTCAGCTCCAGCTCGCGGCCGGGTCGCGGCTTGATCGTGAGATCTCCCCCGTACTTCCACGCTTGATCGCCGAAGCCATAGGCGAAATACCCCCCCAGTGACCCATAGCGCGTCACCTTGTCGTTGGTGGCCAGGCCCAGGCCCAGCCGCAGGTTCTCGTACTTGTTGTACCGCAACACCTGGTCCAGCCGCAGGTCCACCGGACCGATGGGCAAACGGCCCGTGGCCAGTGCGCCCAGCCATTTCACCTTGGCGTCGAACTTCTCGGCCTCGCCGATGCTGTCGATCACGTGGTAGGTGCGCAGGTCCTTGTGGTCCAGTGAATCGGAACGGAGCGGGGCCCAGAAATCGTCCTCGCGCCGCACGGCCATGCGGTCCATCACCAGCTCGGGGCCGCGCACCTCCTTGCGGGCGATCTCCGCATCCAGCTCGATGTCGCGCAGGTAGGTGCGGCTCACGCCCATGAGCTTCCAGTTGTTCACGTTCACCTGGTCGAAGTACATGAACGTGTTGAGTTGCACCGGGAACCAGGCCCGGCCCTGCACCTTCTCGAACTGCTGCTGCAGCTTGATGCTCACCCCGCCGGCGCGGTCCACCGGCTCGGCGATCACGTTCTGCAGCGCATAGCCATCAGTGTTCACGTACAGGACCCCTTGCAGCGCATCGAACTTCTTGCCGCGCCGAGGCTTGTAGCTGATCACGAACACGGAATCCACGCCCTGGTACAGCGTGTCCTGCAGGATGAACAGGTATTGTGCCGTGCTGGACGGGCCGATCGGACTCACATAGGTCTTCTCGTTGAGCACGATCTGGGGCGCATAGATGCTGAAGGTCTTCGTGGAGGCCAGCAGGGCCAGCAACGAGGGGTCCTTCAGGCCGCTCACGCGCATGGCGAGCACCTCCTCCTTCTCCGCCGCAGGTGGGATGAAGCTCTTCCGCGTCGCGCTCTCCATCAGCAGGATGTGCTGCCGTTGCATGAAGTCGATCGCTTCACGGTCGCTGGAGTCCAGTGCGGCCAGGCGGTCGGGGTCGCGCAGCAGGGCACTGTCCACATCGCCGGTGAAGACCGCCTTGCTGTAACTCGTGTAACGGTGGGGTCGGTTGCGTAGACCGTCGTTCTCCCTGCGGTTGGCATGCACGCGGCGGATGATGCGATGGGCGGGGTTCTCACCGGGCAGCACCTCCACCGTCCGCAGTTCCACCGCGGTGCGCTGCATCCGCACGATCACTGGCGCCCCGGGCGCCAGTTCCTCGGTGTGCAACCCGTAGCCCACATAGCTGAACCGCACCGTGGCCGATGCACCTGCCACCCGCAACTGGAAGCGTCCGTCGATGTCGGTGGTGGTGCCTTCGCGGGCACCTTCCTCCAGCACATGCACAAAGGCCAGTGGTTCTGCGGTGACGGCGTCCACCACCCGGCCCTGGATGACCTGCTGGGCTGAGACGTGGGTGATGAGCACGGACAGGAGCAGGACCGCAGCAAGGCGCAACATGGGGCTTGGAATGAGGGGGTTCCGGTCGTATGACGGAACGGGCCACCGAAAGTAACAGCGGATGGCAACGGTAACTTGCGGACCCATGTTCGCTCCCCTCCGCGATGGCCTCGAATGGTCGCGCAAGGCCACGCCCCGGCGCCTGCGCAATGCCGCCGCGTTGTGGAGCAGCTTCCAGCGGGCCAAGCGCACCAGGGAGCCGCGCATTGGCGGGCTGCCCTTCAGCATCAGCTTCGAGCCCACCACCGCCTGCAACCTGCGCTGCCCCGAGTGCCCCAGCGGGCTCCGCAGCTTCACCCGCCCCACGGGCAACCTGAAACAGGACCTCTTCGCCCGCGTGATGGACGAACTGGGCGATGACCTGTGGGCACTGACCTTCTACTTCCAAGGCGAGCCCTACATCAACCCCGACTTCCTGGACATGGTGGCGCTGGCCAGCCGCAAGGGCCTCTACACCAACACCAGCACCAACGCGCACTTCCTCACCGAGGAGAAGGCCGAGGCCACCGTGCGCAGCGGCCTTTCGCGCCTCATCATCTCGCTGGACGGCACCGATCAGGACACCTACTCCTCCTACCGCCGCGAAGGCGACCTGGCCAAGGTGATCGAAGGCGCTGAACGCATCGTGAAGTGGAAACGGAAGCTGAAGAGCCTCACGCCCCATGTGGTGTTCCAGTTCCTGGTGGTGAAGCCCAACGAGCACCAGATCCCCGAGGCACGTGCCCTGGCGAAGAAGATCGGCGTGGACGACCTGTGGCTGAAGACCGCCCAGGTGTACGATCCCAAGGACGACCACCCGCTGATCCCCACGCAGGACAAGTACGCCCGCTATCGGCGCAACGCCTCAGGCGTGTGGGAGGTGAAGAACAAGCTGGAGGACAACTGCTGGAAGATGTGGCACAGCTGCGTGATCACGTGGGATGGCCGCGTGGTACCCTGCTGCTTCGACAAGGACGCGCACCATGTTCTCGGCGACCTGCGCACGCACAGCTTCCGCGAACTGTGGCACAGCGACGCCTACAACGATTTCCGGCGCCAGCTGCTCACCGCGCGCAGCAGCATCGAGATGTGCAGGAATTGCAGCGAGGGGAGCCCTGTTTGGGCGTGAGGGAGGGCGGTTCTGCGTTATTTTCGTTAGGCACAACGAAAACCTGCATGAACGACGACGCATCACATGGAAAGGATCAAGCGCAATGAGTCTGATATAGGTCATCAAACACGGCATAAAATAAACCGTATGCTCACCTACAGCGATGTATTGGCAAGCGCTGCCAGCGATGGCCGCCATCAGTACCAGCTTACCGCAGCCGAAGTGACGGAACTGGAAGAAATGGTGGGCACCTACTACGACCGCCCAGCCGTGTGGGCCAGCAACCTGCTATGCGCACAATACAGCAAATGCCGCCCACCCTATACCGGCGGTGTGCCTGAGCCCAAGTCGGCACGCCATGCCGTACTGACCAACGTGCCTG
>Ga0315900_10005640_pt1 | contig 17136 bp, 22 predicted proteins | sample LakEriMetagenome_FD_203521 | JGI IMG/M metagenome (GOLD analysis project Ga0315900, IMG submission 203521) | Freshwater fungal communities from buoy surface, Lake Erie, Ohio, United States - Buoy 12 MA114 | ecosystem: Environmental > Aquatic > Freshwater > Lake > Lake biofilm | place: USA: Lake... | reverse complement strand
AGTGTGAATACTTGTTTAATTGATGCAAGTCCTATATTAAAGAACTATGTTAAAAATGATTTCTTTAATGTAAGCGGTTCTAATTATTGCGAAGCCAATATCAATAGTAGGGCAAAATATTATGTTCAATTTGGTGAGTTGTACGATGTTAGCGGAGTGCCAACGATTTATGATAACCTTAGAAGATTCCCGACAAGTGGTAGTAACACCGCAGTTAATGCGATATTTGATTTTGAAGATTTTAACACTAATGTTTGGAATGGTTATGATGTAAGTGGATTTGGATTTTTAACAGAGATTCCCGAAAGGATAACTATTGAACAAGGGCAAGAATTGAGATTGAGTTTTTATGACCCTAATGATGTAATTAAAAAAATATTAGTTGGTAGTCCATCAAACGTTATTACATTAACTAAGGTTAGTGGAGAGTTTTTATATAACGTAAATGTAAAAAATTGTTTAGATTTATTTTCACTCAATACTATCGGAGTTCGTAGTATAGTACTTGCAGATAATAGTTTTGTAATTAAGACCATAACCATTGAGGTAGTCGCAGCGTGTTCTAAATTCGATACGATTAGATTACATTGGTTAAATAACTTAGGTGGATGGGATAGCTACAACTTCACAAAACAATCGCTTAAATCAATGGATATTGACCGCAAGCAATTCAAAAAGATGCAATCAATAAATTACTCAAAGAGTGATAGGTTAAAAACTAATTATAACACAACCATAACAGACAAATTACAGATTAATTCAGATTGGATAAGTGATGAAATGGCTGATTGGTTTCAAGGGTTGCTAACAAGTCCGATAGTGTACTTAGAAAGGGGTACAGATAACTTCATTGCAGTTAATATAACTAACTCAAACTATCTTATCCAACAATATTTAAATGCTCGTAAACTGCATAATTTGCAGTTAGAAATTGAATACTCATACAACCGTTATACGCAATCTCAATAATGCAGAAAACAGAACTAAAAATATACGCAGATTCAAAGTATTACAATGTGGACTTGTTCGATAACGAGCCTATTGAGTTGACGAAGTCTATTATTGAATTGACCGAGCCTGAACAAAGAAAGTCAGACTATACAAAGACCATCAACATACCTGGTACAGCAAACAATAATTCGATATTTAGTAACATATTCGATGTTAACCACTCGATATTAAATGGAGATAATGCAAACTTTTATGTAGACTTTGACCCGAGAAAAAAAGCTAATTGTATTCTATATCGTGAGGGCATACCACAGATAAGAGGTTACTTGCAAATGACTTCAATAAACATACTTGATGAACAGAACATCACTTATGAATTAGTCGTATATGGTAGAGTTGCAAATTTATTTCAAGATGTCGGAGATAGGTTATTAAGCGATTACGATTTCAGCGAATACACTCACTTGTGGACTGAAACGAATGTAAGAAACTCAATCAATACATCAATTATCATCAATGGAGTTACTGCAAATTTCCAATTAGGCAGGGGTTATGTTTACCCTTTGATTGATTATGGATTTGATAACAACAAACAACAGACTTATAATGTAGATCAACTCTACCCTGCAATCTATGTAAAGACTATTTTAGACAAGATTCTAAAGACACATGGGTATAGATATGAAAGCACAATACAATCAAATAACTTTTTAAATTCAACAGACTTTAAGCGGTTGATAATTCCTGCAAGTGGAGTTCCAAGATTAACAGACGCTCAAATAATAGATAAAACATTTGTAGTTGATAGAACAAGCGATAACAATTTAGGCGCAGCAACTACCAACATAGTTAAGTTAATGTTTAATCGTACTAAACAAAATACAAACCCAGTAGGTGTAGCAGCCAATCACTCATCATGGGTAGTGCCAACAGGAGGCGGTGGAGTTTATAATTTTGTTTTAAAGCTATTCTTTAATATTGAATTAAATAGTAGTGTGACTTTGCCAAGTGGTTGGTCTGTTAATTTTTTTCTTTTTGCTTTTATCCAAGATGTAAATAATAGAATTTTAAATACAAATTTTGTAAGTCAAGAATTTAATATGGGTTCTAATAATAGGACTTTAGACTTATCTTCAATATGGCAAACTGATAACAAGTTGATTTCTGATGGTGATGAAATATTTGTAAATTGGGTTATAACAGGTGTAACTTTAAAAGATAATACTGGTGCTTCTTTAATATCAAGAACACCAAGTGACTTAAATATTATTATCAAAACAGGAACAGAATTTTACGACATACCAAAACCCGAACTATCCGAGTTTTCAAATGTAAATCCGACAAGCGCATTACCCGAATTAAAGGCTAAAGACTTTCTTACTGCATTGATTAAAATGTTCAATCTATACATTGAGCCAAATCAATTAGATGATAGATTATTAGCGATTGAGCCAAGAGATATTTATTATAAAGATAATGTAATAGACATCACTAATAATTTAGATGTGAGCAAAGACTTTATTCAGAAACCTATGGGCGCATTAGACTTCAAGCAACTTGAATTTAGCTATGCAATGGATGATGACTATTGGAACAAAGACTACACAGATAAGTATAATTATAATCATGGATTTAAAAGGTTAGATGTAGATAATGATTTTTTAGTTGAGACAAAAAAGATTGAACTACCATTTGCACCAACACCATTAGCAAAGCCAACAAGTGATAGGATTATACCACAGATAGTTTGGTGGAAAGACCAAAATTCAGTTAATGGTAGAGTAAATAAAACAGCGAAACCGAGAATATTATATTATGGTGGATTGAAATATACAGGAAAACCATTGACTATTCGCTCAAATGGAACACCACCGACCAACACACAATATTCTAACTATGGTTATGCAGGTCACATTGACGACCCTGCAAATCCTAACTACGATTTGAATTGGGCAACATCACAAGAAATTTACTACACAATCGGAGGTCAAACACCGATTACAATAAACAACCTTTATAAAAGATATTGGGAGAAATACATCAAAGAAATAACCGATAAGGACAGCAAAATTATAGAGTGCTATATGTACTTCAATAATGTTGAATTACAGAACTTATCTTTTAGGAACTTGTATAAAATAGACCGTCAATATTATAGACTATACAAAGTAGAAACAGACTTGAATAGCAATGAGCCTGCAAAATGTCAGTTCTTAAAATTAAAGAATATAAACGTACCATTAGCAGACCAAGTATTAATTAATGGCGGTTCAGAAACGATAACAGGCGAGAGGTACACACCGATAATTAGTCAAACACCGAATAGAATTGATGTAATAAATCAAAGAGAGAATTTCAGCATTGAAGTAAGCAGCGCAATAGGAATAACAGATTATAGGATTGAGCCTAAATCGCAATTTATAAAAGTAAATAATGATGTGTACTTACCACCTGCGAATGCTTCATTTGATTTCGATAATAACAAGTCAATAGAGGTTAAGATTTACAATAATCATAGCGGTAGTATTAGAGTTTACACAACACCCGATGCACATCATAGTGTAGCGAGTAATTCAGGAATTGTATATTATTCAGATGGAACAAATTGGTATCATTTATAAGTCATGGCAGAAGAAAAGGTAATATTAGAAACAGAGGTTAAACTCGGTAACTCGACCAATTCGGTAAAGAGTTTAAAAGCAGAATTAAGACAAGTCACAAATGAACTTGCAAACCTTGAAGAAGGTAGTGCAGCATTTGTAAACGCTGCTAAAAAAGCAGGGCAATTACAAGACAAAATTGGAGATGTAAAAAATACGGTAAAAGCATTTAATCCTGAAGCCAAATTTAAAGCATTAGGCGATGTGGTAGGAATAGCAGCGAATGGATTTGCAGCAATGCAAGGCGCAATGGCTTTAATGGGTTCTGAAAGTAAAGAACTAAACAAAGTAATCGCACAAACTCAAGGAGCAATAGCATTAGCCACAGGATTAAATGGATTATTGGGAATGGGTGATGCCTTCAAGAACTTAAAAAATGTTGGAACTGATGCGCTAAAAGGTATTAAAGGTGCAATAGGTGCAACAGGCATAGGACTAATAGTTGTTGCAGCAGGGTTATTGCTTGCTAATTGGGAGGCAATATCGAAAGCAGTCAAAGAAAGTTTCCCTATATTCAATAACATAGGTTCAATATTTGATAAACTTCGTGAGATTGCTTATGGTACAGGTGAGGTTATAAAGAATGCAATATTGATGCCTTTCAAAACTATTGGAAAAGCAATACAAGGTGACTTTGCAGGTGCAGTAGAAGAAATTAAAAAAGGTTATGATGTAATTGGTAATTATGAGAAAGGTGCAGAGAAAGGTCGTAAAGCGAATAGACAAGCAGCAGCGGAGGAAAGACTAAAGAATTTAATTAAAGAAAAGGAAGATGAACTTGAAGTACATAGGGCAAGAGGGAAAGATACATACAAGGAAGAATTAGCACTCAATAAGCTAAAACAACAAGCAGCAAAGGATAATAAAGAAGAACTTAAAAAATTACAGCAAGAAGAAAAAGTATTAAATGCAGGTCATCAAAAAGATTTAGCAGATAAGGCAAAAGAAGACCAAAAAAAGAGAGAAGAGGAAGCTAAGAAGAAAAAAGAAGAGGCTAAATCTGATTTTGAATTTTATGAAAATTTAACTAAACAAGAAGAAAAGAAAAAATTAGCAAGGGAAAAAGAATACAAACAACAAGAAAGAGATTTTAAGGCACACGCAGCAGAAGAATTAATAAAAGACTTAGAAGAGGCTGCAAAGAAAGAAACAGAAATAAATCAAGAGGTTGCAAAAGACAGTACTAAATCATCAGAGGAAAGATATGCAGCATTAGATGCATTAAACAAAGCAGGTGTAATATCCGATAAGGAAGCAAGTGATGCAAAAATAGCAATCGCAAAAGCGGAGAAAGATGCAAGAAATGCAGCATTAGCAGAGGGAGCAAATGTATTAAATCAAGCATCCGAATTATTAGGTAAGAATACAGCCGAAGGTAAGGCATTAGCAGTTGCATCAGCAACAATCTCAACTTATTTATCAGCGCAAAAAGCGTTTGAATCATTTGCATCTATTCCAGTCTATGGTGTAGGCTTAGGTATTGCAGCAGCAAGTGTAGCAGTTGCATCAGGTTTAGCAACTATCAATAAAATATTAGCAGTTCCAGTACCAGGCGCAAGCGGTGGAGGTGGTGGCGGTGGTTCAATGCCAAGTATGCCCGCAGCACCTGCAATGCGACCAACAGGATTTAGCACAGGGCAACCAAGTCAAACACCACCAAAAGTTGAACCACAAAAAGTATATGTAGTAGAGAGTGATATTACTAACTCACAAAACAAAGTAGCACGAATACAAAGTAAAGCAACTATTCAATAATTTAATATTTAAAAGAGTATGGCAATAGATAAAAGAATACCCATTTATAGATTTGTAGTTGGTGAAGATGATGAAGCAGGAGTGACAGCAGTTGCATTAGTTGATAATCCTGCAATAGAGATGAATTGGCAAGCGTTCAATATGCAATTTGAAGAAACGTATAATGACTACCCACAAGCAGCAAGCGAGAACGCACAAGCAGCGTTGAACTATGCAGAAAAAAACGGATGGGGTGATTGCGGAACTGATGTAGGAAAGCAAAGAGCAAATCAATTAGCAAAAGGCGAAAACATAAGTCGAGAAACTATCGCACGCATGGCAGCATTCGAAAGACATAGACAGAACTCACAAAAAGAACTTGGTGATGGTTGTGGTCGTTTGATGTGGTTAGCATGGGGTGGCGATGAAGGTATAGAATGGGCGCAAAGAAAGCTAAAACAGATTGACCAAAAGATGAGTAAGTTCTCATCTAATAAAGAAAAGAAAATAATAAGCGGTGCATTAATGGTAGCAGATTTACCAATCTATCGCAAAGATGAACAAGGCGAATATTATGGACTATTCACAGCCGAAGACATCTACAACATACGCAATAAGTTCTTTAAAAACAATAACACAAAGTCGGTTAATGAGATGCACGACCCTAACAAGATGATTGAAGGTGTGTATATGATTGAATCATTTATTATAGATAGTAAACGAGGAATAAACGCACCCGATGGATTGAAGCTAACAGATGGCAGTTGGTTTGGAAGTTACAAAGTAGACAATGAAGATATTTGGAATGACTTTATAAAGACAGGCGAGTTCAAAGGATTTAGTGTTGAAGGTGTATTTAAGACCACTAAGATTGATTCTAAGCCACTATCTATTATCGAGCAAGCTATTGACATCATCAAGCAGATTGAAGACTAAAAAAGCAACGTAAAAACAAATTAATATTTAATAATAAAAAGAACATGACACCTAAAGAAGCATTAACAAAATTAACAATGTTGTTCAGCAAAGAAATGGCAGCACAACAAGCTAAGTTAGAAGATGGAACAATCATATCGTGGGAAGGCGAATTGAAAGAAGGCACAGCGATAATGGTAATTGATGAAGAGGGCAATATGTTACCTGCACCTGATGCAACACATACATTAGAGGATTACACATTAGTAACAACTGTTGGCGGTTTAGTAACCAAAATCGAAAAGAAAGTTGAAGATGGAAAGAAGCCCGAAGAAATGTCAAGCGAATTTGAGCAGATATTCACTAAGCACATTGAGCAATTTAGCGGTGTAATTGGTAGAGTTGAAGCGTTAGAAAATTCATTTGCAGAATTGAGCAAAGTAATTGCAGATTCTAAAGTTGATGTTGAAAGCAAGTTCAGCAAAGTAGTTGAATTAGTTGGAGAAATCGCAACAGAGCCAAGTGTTAGCACACCTGCACCAAAGAACGTATTATTTAAAAAAGACAAGCCTGCAAAATCAGCGATTGACTTATTCATGGAATTTAAAAAATCACAAAATAAATAAATAAAAAAAAATTATGGCATTCGCATTACCAAATTTAGACAATTATGTAAAGACCAATGAGCAGATGCTCATTATTAAGTCTTTCTTCACACCAAAGACTGCAACTTATATGCAGAAATTAACAGGTGTAAAATCAGCAATTCAAGTACCTTCATTAACCGATGATTTTTATTGGGGTGCAGGTGGAACTTGTGGACTTTTATCAGCATCAGGCGACACTACAATCTCTACAAGAAACTTAACAGTAGGTAAAGTTAAAATTGAAAAGTCATGGTGTATAGCTACGCTTGAGGCTAAGTACACACAGCTTTTATTATCACCAGGTTCAAACTATGAATCATTACCAGGTGGAATTGATGAGGCATTTGTAAACTTTATTTTAGGTTCACAAGGTGAGAAAGTAGAAATCGCATTATGGCAATCAGTATTGAATGGAACTGCGGTTGATTACACAAACAAATTTGATGGTTTGATTGAAGTTATCAGAGCATCAACAGGCAAGATTGATGCAAACGCATCAGCATTTATGTCACCCGTAACAGCAGTAACAGTATCAAATATTATATCAGTAATGCAAGGTATTTACCAAGCTATTCCTGCTCAAATTTTAGATAAAGAAGATTTAAGAATATTCGTAGGTCAAGACTTCTCAAGATTGTATCAAAGTGCATTAGTTAATTCAAATGCATCGTTCAATGTAAACAACTACATTAACACAGATGCAACAGGCGAGTATTTCCTAATGGGAACAAATGTTAAAATTGTACCAGTACCAGGATTGAATGGAACTAATAAGGCATACGCTTTAAGAACTTCAAATATGTTCTTAGGTTGTGACTTAGAGAGTGAAGAAGATGAAATGAAAATGTGGTACTCTCAAGATTACGATTCAGTATTTATGAGAATGAAGTTCAAATTAGGAACTCAAATTTCACAACCAACAGAGGTAGTAAGATTCACATTATAATTTAAGGGGGTTAATAGCCCCCTTTTTAAACTTAAAAGGAGAAAACAAGATATGCCATGTGCAATAGTTAGTTCATATGCCTTAGACTGCAAAGATGCAGTAGGAGGTATCAAAAATATTTACATTACAGAACTTGCAAATGTTACAGCAGTAACAGAGAATGCAAGTGGATTTGTGACAGCAATCACTAAGTCAGCAGGAACAAAGTTTTACAAGTATGCTTTACTGCCGAGAGCCAAAAACGATTTTACTCAAAACATTATGGCAGATGCCGCATTGGGTACGGTTGCATTTGAGCAAACGATCAATACAAACTTTACTAAGTTGGCTTATGTAACTCAATTTCAATTACAGACTTTGATTCAAAACAGATGTTCTGTGATAGTAGAAACTAAATCAGGTCAATACTTTTTATTTGGCAAAGAGAATGGGGTTGAAGTAACCGCAGGTAGCGCAGCGAGTGGAGCAGCGATGAATGAGTTTAATGGTTACATCTTGACCTTTACAGGAATGGAGAAAGCATTAGCAAACGAAGTTAGTTCGAGTATTATCGCAGGATTACAATCTTAATTACTTATTTTTTTTATAAACTTAAAACCACTTCATTTATTGAGGTGGTTTTTTTTTAGCAAAATTTTCAAACACTTATATATATAGGTAGTGATAAGAATTAACCAAGACACAAACCAAAATATTTATGTGACTTTAACCGAGAATAAAGTCGGAACAAGTGAATATTATTTGATGGAATGTACAAACCAAGTAACAAATGATATTTCATATTGTATATTGTTTGGAGATACAAGTCAATTCAAAGAAAGGTATAACACACTCAGAATAACTTTAGACCCTGATAATATAAATAAAGGAATAAGCAAACATTTATACTTGCCGTATAGCGGATTCTATACTTATGTTATATTTGAAACCACATTAACAACAGAACAATATGATGTTTTAACCGATGCACAGCAAGCAACTAATTCAACATTAGGGCAATTAGAAACTGGTTTACTTTGGTACATTCCAACTGCTCAAAATAACACAGAATATAATCCAACCGATTCAACTACCTTTGTTTACACACCGCAATAATGACAGATAAAAAAGAATATAATCCGAGTGTAATGGTGCTTAAATTTACGAATGATAAAGTACCGACATTTGTTGAGCCGAAGTCTTCGCAAAGATTAAAGTATGTTAAGTATGGAGAGAATAATAACTATCCTAATTTTTTACTAACTTTATTCAACCGAAGCGCAAAGCATAACGCAATATTAACAAGCAAACAGCAATACATAACGGGGCAAGGGTGGATGTTTGATGAATTAGGAATGGAAGGCGAAGAGGTGGTTGCATTGAAAGCATTTATTGACAATCCAAATCCATACGAAACATTAAAAGACTTATTAAACAAGACCGATTTAGATTGTGAAATTTTTGGAGGTTGTTATCTTAAAATTGTTAGCGACAAAAAGGGTGGTATTTCAGAAATTTATCACGTTAATTATTGCGATGTTCGAAGCACAGAAGATAACAGCGAATTTTATATAAGCGATAAATGGTTAAATAATGAAGGTGGCGAAAACACAAACATCAAAGAAGATGAATACAAAACCTTACCACCATTCGACCCAAGTTTAAAGAAGCTACCGAGTGAAAGTATCTATTATTACAAATCGTATAGACCTAATATCAATACTTATACATTACCCGAGTATATTGGTGCAATACCTGCAATTATTACTGATGCTGAAATAGCAAATTTTCATAGAGCCGAAATACAGAATAGTTTCAAAGGTTCTAAAATGATTGTGTTCAAGAATGGTGTACCTTCAGATGAAGAAATGAAGTCAACAGAACGCAAGTTAAAAGCTAAGTTCACACCAACTGACAATGCAGGTAGTATAGTAATTGATTTCGTAGATGATCCGAATAGAGTACCCGAAATTTTAGACTTAGCAGCAGGAGATTTTGATAAGAAGTACGAAGCATTAAATGACACGATACAACAAGAAATTTTTGTAGGACATAAGATTACATCACCGATGTTATTTGGTGTGAGAGTAGAGGGGCAATTAGGTGGGCGCAATGAGATGGTAGATGCTTATAACTTATTCGCAAATACTTACGTTAATCCGAAACAAAGAGTACAAGAAGAAATTTATAATCTATTCTCTCCGGTAAAAGGCAAACTAAAAATAAAAGCATTAGAGCCAATTATGCCAAGTTTTAGTGAGCAAACTTTAATGACTATTTTAACTAAGGATGAGATGAGGGAAATTATAGGGCGCAAACCTTTGGACATTCAAACCAATGTTAATTCAACTATTAGTGATGCTTTAAATTCATTGAGCCCATTAGTAGCGAACAAGGTGTTGTCTTCATTAAGTCAAGATGAGATTAGAGGAATAGTTAACAAGCCACCATTAGCAGCCGATGCAGTTATTCCAACTGATAGTCCTGCACAATTCTCTAAGTGTTCACATGACCAAATAGCAGATGATGATTTGGATTTTAGTGTGTTCTTAAAATATGGTGAGCCTATTGAGAATTTCGTAAGTGTAAAGCATAAAAAATTTATGTTTAGTTCACAGCAATTCGCATTGAGTAAGCAAGATAATGCGGTGTTAGATTTGATACAAAAAACACCTAATATTTTAATTGAAGATTTAACCAAGATTTTAAAGACAGATAAGACATCAATTATTGAAAGTTTGACAGCATTAGGAGATGAAGGTTTGATTGATTTGGATAGTGAAGGTAAGATAAGTTTAACAAGGTCGGGTTCAAATAAAGTAGTACCAAGTTTTCAAGACTTATACATTCGTTATAGATATGTTTTAAGACCCGATGCACCTGCATTAGTTAAAGGTGGAACAAGTAGACCTTTCTGCGAATCAATGATGGCAAATCCACGTTACTTTTCAAAGGATGATATTGACAAAATTGGTCAAGAATTAGGGGCAATATATGGAATACCGAACTATGATGCTTTCAGGCGCAGAGGCGGTTGGTATCATGACCCTAAACAAGATGTAAACTTGCCTTTTTGTAGGCATATTTTTGTTCAAGAATTAGTTAAGAAAATAAGATAATGGCAAAAGCAATTTTTTTAAGTGAAGCAACATTAAAGCAGGAGTCAATCTTGCAAGATAATGTAGATATGAAAGTAGTAACACCGACAATAATTGATGTTCAATCGTTTTATATTTTACCGATATTAGGAACAGCATTATACAATGATTTTGTGACAAAGATTATTGCAGGAACATTGAGTAATTCATACAAATTATTACTTGATACTTACATCACACCTGCAATGATTTGGTATGTTAGATATGAACTACCTTTAAATATTAATTACAAGTATTTCAACAAGGCAGTAGGGGTACAGAACGCAGATAATATGCAGCCTGCAAGCATTGATGAACTAACGATGGTTATGGATAGGGCAAAGAATAAAGCCGAGTGGTATGCTGAAAGATTAACCAAGTATTTATATGCGAACGATACTACTTATCCTTTGTTTTTAAACCAACCAAATTCAGACTTAGCGACTATCTACGCAAAGCAATCTAATTATACAAGTGGTATGCTATTAGATGACAATAGCTGTTGCAAAGGTCAATACAATTTTACTGATTTAGAAACAAGTCCAAGTGTAACTGGCAGAGGTTGCACATTCTGCTAATGAACAAAGGAATCAATAAGACAAACATCGAGAAATTACAAGCATTTATAAAGCAACAAAATGAAGTTCATAACACTAAACCAGGTACTAAACATAATAAGAACAATCTGCAACAACCATCTGCAAATAAATAGTTTTGTTTTTGGTTCGATTACAGATATAAGCGCAAGTGAGCAGGAGCAGTACACGATGGTTTGGTGCGACATAAACGATAGCCAAATGAGTGAGCGAATGTTTACAATGAATTTGTCATTATATGTTTTAGATATTCAACGAGCAGACAATAGTAATGAGGTAGATGTATTGAGTGATACGTTAAGCATAGGCAGGGATTTAATAGCAGAATTGAGCGACCCAATTTACCAAGATTATTTTAACGTAAGATATGATGTAAACTTCGGACAAGTTCGTGAAGGCTTTCCCGATGTAGTGAATGGATGGAAATTAGACATAGCACTTGACTTAATGGAATTAAACGACAGATGTCAAGTCCCAACAATTTAAACAAAAATTTATATATAATATTATGAGTACAGCATTAGAGAAAATTAGCGGAATGGGTGGGTTTTATGTAAACGCAGGAACATCCGCAAGAACAGGATTAGCAGTTGAGAGCATAGTTGTAATGACTGATTGTGTTTTTACAGCATTTGCAATCAATGGAGTTAATCAAATGACTTTAAAAAATTTAACAGGTGTTACGATTAAAGCAGGAACATATTTGCCGACAAATCCTAACTTTAATATAACTGCTTATACATTGTCAAGTGGTTCAGTAATTGAGTATCAATAATGGCTAATTTTCCAACGATAGCGATAGGACTTCCATTTGTTAAGGCAGGCGGATTTAGCATACAAGCATTAGCATGGAGAACAAGTATTGAAACTAATGGTGGCAGCATAACAGATGCGGAACTTGCAGCGATTGATAATAGTTTCTTTAAGCCTGCGGTTGCTAATGGTTCTATTTTAAATAATTTAGATAGGTTAAATATCTATGCAGGATTGAGCAATAGTATAGCACAAAGAACTTGCATAATAAGAGGTAGTTTAATCACACCAGTAAGTAGTCCAACATTTGACATCAATGGTGTTAAATCAAGTGGTACAAGTTACTTGAACTTGAATTACAATCCTGCTTTAAATGCGGTTAAATTAACTTTAAATTCTGTAAGTCATGGTTACTTTGTAAAAAATCCACCATTCACAGCAACGGTTAGGGCAATGGGCGCACAACAAGGAATTACAGCACCAAATACAAGGCTATCAATAACACGAGATTCAAACATATCATCAGCCTACAATAATGATAACAATGGTGCAGGTAATACATCCGTAGTAACAAGTGGGTGGGTATGTTGTGAAGGGCAAAGGATTGATTCTTCAACTGGTAATTTTAGTATAATAAATGGCACTTACAATGCTGTTACAAGAACTTCAGTAGGTTTGCCAAATAGCGCAACAACGGAACTAACAGAGTTCAATGAAGTAGTACCAAGAGGCAATTATGATACTATGTATCATGGGGCTTCATGGCATGGTTCGGGTAGTATTGATAATACCAATTTAGTAGCATTTTTACGCAACACATTCACCGCATTAGGAGTATAATATGAAAGTAATAGTAGCAACATTAAAACAAAAAAAAGAACTTGAAGGAACTTATAAAAATGGTTCTATTTTAGAGTTTATATTAGATGCAAATGGCAAGTATGTATGCAATATTGCAGTAATTGAAGACTTGGATTTTATTGATATTAAAGACAAACTTATTGCACTACCACAGATAGATTACAAACCAATTTTAGAAGAAGATGCCTCATAGATTTTTAGACATATTTGTTTCAGTATTGGGCTTTATAGCCTTGCTTGAGAAACATAATTTTTTATTCGCTTCCATAGCCTCAATATGTACAATCATTTATTGGATATTTCGTTTTTGTAATTGGATAATCAAGATGATAACCGATAAGTCAATAGATGACTTTGAAAAGGGATTAAAGAAATGATTGAATTTGACTACATGATTCTGGGTGTAATATTCGCTTTGATTGCAGGGTATTGCCGAGCATTATTCGAGTGTATTATTTTATTCGATTCTTTATTCGAAAAACATGGATATTCAGAATGGTGGAGTTATGCAAGATTCACCCGAAATAAACATGGATATTTAGAAAATACATTTCCAAATGATGGTGGTCATAGAATTAAATTAGTAGAGTTATTATTTGATGCTTTAGCGTGCGTATGCTTGAGTTATTCATACGATGAGATACTACATAGCTTTATAACAACTATGATGGCTGTGGTGTTAACTTATGCACTTGTAAAGTCATTTGGATTTGAGCAAACATTTAAGGAATTGAGATGAAGAAAATATCACTTAGAAACTACTTTGAGCCTACACCAAAAAATGTCAAAAGATGGCTATTAGCTATTAAATCAATATTAGCGACCATCTCGGTTTCTGCTTATGTTAATGGCAATGAAAAGATAGCATTTTGGATATTGGTGGGAGGTGCAGTTATAGATGAACTAACTAATTTATTTAGCAATGAAGATAGGACTTAAAGGACTTGGATTAATCAAAAAATATGAAGGCTGCAAATTGACTGCATATACTTGCCCTGCAAATAAAGTAACGATAGGTTATGGAAATACGTTTTACAAAGATGGCAGTAAAATTAAGTTAGGCGATAAGATTACACAGCAACAAGCGGAAGAATTATTAATGGATTTATTGCCACAATACGAGGCGATAGTAAACAAGAATATTAAAATAGATTTAACCCAATATCAATTTGATGCCTTAGTTTCATTCGCATGGAATTGCGGAAAGTCCGAAACCTTATTTAAGTTAGTTAATTCTAAGTCTAAGGACCTTAAACAATGGTGGCAAACACATTACACCACTGCAGGAGGAAAGGTCTTACAAGGCTTAGTTAATAGAAGAAAAGAAGAAGCACAACTATTCCATACTTAACAATAATATAAAAATGATAGTTGAAGAAATAAACATTATAGAGATACCTTTGATTGAACCAAGTTATACAGACGAAGATATTTATGGAAACTTCAACAGAATTAGAAGAGGTAGTTTATGAGGAATCTGAAACATATTCAGAAATAATATCTGCTTCAACTTATGCCTATCAAATGGTTGATACTATTGATACAGTCATGTTATCAGATGAAGATAGAGAAATGGTAGGCGATATTAAAAGAATGGCATTAAAACTTGTTCATTTCTCTTTGAAATCAATTTACGAAGTTAACATAGAAGAATAAATAAAAATTATGGCAGGTCAACCAACTATAAAATCAGACATAGCTAAAGAATATTTATTAAAGTTCCCAAACACTGCAAACATGACTTTAGCAAAGAAGATTTATGCTGAAAATAAAAGTGTTTACAAAGACCTCGAGCAAGTTAGGAGTCACGTAAGGGGTTTAAAAGGTGTTTATGGTGTTAAAAACAAACAAGAAACTCATGTTGAATTTAGGAAACAATTTGAAGCACTAAAAAAAGATTTGCCAAAAGGCGAAAGCGAAAGAATACAACCATATAAACTACCAAAAGCAAGTAAAAAGATTTTAATAATAAGTGATTTGCACATCCCATACCACAATGATGATGCAGTCTTCGCAGCGTTAGAGTATGGATTAGACCAACAAGTAGATACTATCATAATCAATGGAGATTTAATTGATTTTGCAACCATCTCAAGACATGAAAAGGATATGAGAAAGCGTTCAGTTAAATACGAAATTGACTGCACAAGGGTATTCTTAAAAGGTCTTAGGGCTATGTTTCCAAAAGCATTAATAGTTTGGAGTTATGGCAACCATGATTTAAGGTATGATAAGTATATAATGCAGAAAGCACCCGAGATATTCGACATTGAATTAATCCAACTGCATGAATTATTAAAACTTCGAGATTTAAATATTATCAAAGTAGATTCTACTCAATATATCTATGCAGGTAAGTTAGCAATATTTCATGGTCACGAAACTGGATTAACAAGTGGTGGTGTAAATCCTGCGAGGTCATTAAGATTAAAGTTGAATAAAAGTGCAGTAACATCACACTTTCATAGAGAAACAAAAGACATGGGTAAAAACTTAGATGAACACCCTTATTCATGTTTCTCAATCGGTTGTTTATGCGACTTACATCCTGCTTATCTACCAATCAATATGTGGACTCATGGATTTGGATATTTAGAACTAAACGATAAAGGCGATTATAACTTTAATTTAAAATCAATTATCGAAGGAAAAGTTTTTTAGTTTAAAAATAAAAGTATATTTGCAACAGTAGTTTTCGTTTTTCATTGATTTAATTATTTGGTTAAAGAGCCTCACATTTGTGGGGCTTTTTTATTACATTTGCTGCATGAAAAAATTAATATCAATAGTTTGTATCACTTGGTTATTATCGGGCTGCCTATACACAAAGAAACGAGCCTTAGAAAAGTTCTGCATAACAGATAGTATTCCATATTCTGTATTAGTTCACGATACAATTTATATCAAAGCAATCAAAGTAGATACATTCTTCAATTCAAGTATTGATTCATTCACTATTATTAAAGACCGCTTAGAGATTAGGTACAAAAAAGTAGGCGAAAAGATTTATATTCAAGGTAAATGCAAATCAGATACTATCTATAAGACAAAATTGGTCCAGGTGCAAGTGCCAACAAAGATTAAGAAAATAGAATGGTGGGAGAGCCTATACATAAAAGCAAGGGATTGGTTCGCAGTCATTGGATTTTTAGCGATGTTCTTAGGGTTCTACCTCATTATGCCACATAAAAAGAGTGAGTAGTTCGGAAAAACCGAACAACTGGATAGCCCTAAAAGTTACATTTTGGGGCTTTTTTTACGTTTATGCTAAAAAATAATAGCTTGATTTATAGTAAGTTACAAATTATTTTTATTCAATATTTTGTAATGTCGTATAATACTACGACTTTTGAACTCAGATAAACGAAACAAAATTATGAATAACCAATTAAATCAAAACAAAATGAAAACAGCTAAACATCAAATTTTAAAATCAAAAGAAGGATTCTCATCTCAATGTAGAATTTATGAAGCATTTGCAACTAAAACAGCACTAAGAAATGAATTACAAAGATTATACGATTCTTGGTCTCGTAATGGTGGCGAAATAGTTAAATTTAATAAAAAAGATATGCTATTAGTAGTAAGAGAAAGTGACAATTCTGCTACCTATACATTTGAATATTTAGAAAGGTACATATAATATGACAAGAACAGAAATGACAAAAAAGAACCGAGACCAATTAGCCACCGATTACAACTTACGAATCAAGTTAAGTTTAGATTTAGGCTGCAATGAGCGAACAATTCAAAGGTGGGCAGTAAATAACTCACCTAAGTTGACAACAGATTCATTCCTAAGCTACTTTAAAAAGCATACGAACTGGACAGAACCATTAACCAAAGAAATTAAAATCAAACAATTAATCGAACATTAAACCAATGGAAAAACTACTAAAAAAACTATTGTATGGCGAGCAATCAAAACCCGTCACCAACAAGTCAAGACCTAACACT
>Ga0315900_10005639_pt1 | contig 17136 bp, 18 predicted proteins | sample LakEriMetagenome_FD_203521 | JGI IMG/M metagenome (GOLD analysis project Ga0315900, IMG submission 203521) | Freshwater fungal communities from buoy surface, Lake Erie, Ohio, United States - Buoy 12 MA114 | ecosystem: Environmental > Aquatic > Freshwater > Lake > Lake biofilm | place: USA: Lake... | reverse complement strand
CAGGGCGATCTGGCGCCGCGGGATGTCGTCGCGCGAGCGATTCACGCCGAACGCCTGGCGGCTCGAGGTGCCTTCCTCGATTGTCGTGCGAGCATCGGCGCTGACTTCCCGACTCGATTTCCAACGGTGTTCAGTGCCTGCCAACGGGCGGGACTCGATCCCCGCGAGCAGCCGATCCCGGTCGCGCCGGCAGCGCATTACCAAATGGGCGGCATCGCTACGGACACGTGGGGGCGCAGCACCGTCACCGGCTTGTCTGCCTGTGGCGAGTGCGCATCGACGGGTGCGCACGGCGCCAATCGACTCGCCTCCAATTCTTTGCTGGAAGCCGTGGTCTTCGCAGGCCGCATTGCCGATCGGTTGCGCGACGCGCCGCTGTCGCACCGACCGATCGAACGCGTGGATGCACCACCGCTGCTCGCCGCCGAGACGTTGCAGCAACTGCGTGAGCGCATGAGCACGGACTGCGGGGTCATCCGCGATGCGACGGGCCTCGCGCGTCTTGATGCTTGGCTCGGCGAACAGGGTGCACGCCTAGGCTGGCCAAGCGCTTTTGTCGCCGCCCGCTTGATCGCGACCGCCGCCGCCCATCGTCGCGAGAGTCGGGGTGGACACTACCGTAGCGACTTTCCCGCACTAGGGCCTGTGGCGCAGCGCAGTTTCCTGCGACGCAGCGCCGAAGGTGACATCGAATTCGTGCCGACCACCGGGATGACCCATACCTCATGAGCAACACCGCCCACGTGCCCGCACTGCCCGATGTGATTCTCGAGCCGATCGTGCGTTTGGCTTTGCTCGAGGACCTCTCGCCGGCCGGCGACCTGACCAGCGACAGTGCCATCGATGCCGACGCGCATCTTGCAGCCGAGTTTCGCGCGCGCGAAGCGGGCGTGATTGCTGGCATGGATGCCGCACGTCTGGCGCTACGCCTGCTCGATGCCGACGTGACACTGCAAATCGAGCGCGGCGACGGCGCCACCGTGGCACCCAACGACTGCATCGCAACGATTGCGGGGTCTGCTCGCTCGATTTTGATGGCCGAGCGCACGATGCTGAATTTCATGGGGCATCTGTCCGGCATTGCCACGCTCACGCGGCGTTATGTCGAGGCGGTCTCCGGGACACGGGCACGCATCACCTGCACGCGTAAGACGACGCCCGGCTTGCGCGCACTCGAAAAACGGGCGGTGCGTCTGGGTGGTGCGACGAACCATCGGTATTCGCTCGCCGACGCCATTCTGATCAAGGACAATCACATCGCCGCGGCAGGCGGTGTCCGCAATGCTTTGGCCCGTGCCAAAGCACTGGGCGGCCACATGCGGGTGATCGAGATCGAAGTCGATACGCTGGAGCAGCTCGCCGAAGCGTTGCCGCTCGCGCCGCACTGCATTCTGCTGGACAATATGAGCCTCGCCGAACTGCGCGAGGCGGTAACGCTGACCGCAGGTCGTGCCGTTCTCGAGGCTTCGGGCAATGTCCGTCTCGAGACGGTCGGCGACATTGCCGCTACCGGCGTCGATGTGATCTCTGTGGGCGCCCTCACGCATTCCGCGCGACGGCTGGACTTGGGGCTGGATGTGACATGACAACCGAATTTCCCGATCGACTGAGCGTGAACCCGCGCAGTCCACACTATGACGCCAGCCTGCTCGAGCGCAGCATCGGCATCCGCCTGAGCGGCGTGGAGTACACCAACGTCGAGGAGTACTGCATTTCAGAGGGCTGGATACGCGTTGCCCTCGGCAAGACGCTTGATCGCAAGGGGCAGCCCCTCACAGTGCAACGCAAGGGGACAGTCGAGCCCTTCTTCAAGGACTGAGATCGCGTCGACGGAGGCGCGCGTGTTGCCGCCGCTGCGCGGCTCAGCCTAGAATCGACCATCGCCTGAGCGGGCGTAGTTCAATGGTAGAACTGTAGCTTCCCAAGCTACTAACGTGGGTTCGATTCCCATCGCCCGCTCCACTTTCTTCTCGAAGGAATCCGCTGTGTCTTGCGGGATTCCATCATTCTCCTCAGCGAGTTACCGATTGCCCCAGATTTGAATCCAGTTTGGAAATCCTCAGTGGGATTTGATTCGTATCCCTGGGGAACCGTTGGCGCTCTCTAAACCAGTCGGCATAGAAGTCGTGTCACCCCTCAGCACTTAACAGACTGGCGACGCTATGTTTAACTGCAATAAAATTTGACTAGTCAAAAAGTGTACTAACTAAAAACGGAAAACGCCGAATGACTGCAACGTCTCACAAAGCGCTCTCACTCCTCCTTGTATTAGCGGCTTCTGTGACAGCGCACTCCCAAGATAACTACCCGACTAGTGGGTTTCTGTACGGTGTAAAAGAGAAACGAAGTTTAAGTTACGAGTGTGATCTCCAATCGGATGGAACGCTTGACTGCGAATTCATTCAAAGCGGTATTCGCCAAAAAAAGACTGAAGAGAAAATTCGAGAGGAGATGACAAAGGCGGAAGAGCAGTACAAAGAGCTGATTACAGATAAGAAAGAGTTCAACGAATTTTGTAAAAGCATGAGAGAAATGCTGGCGATCGTTGATGGCGGACCTCTTCCTCCCACTATCTCCGATCGATCTGCAGTCGAAAAATACTTAAGCAATACGCGAAGAGTGGATCGGGATCGCTTGTTATATCAATCAGCAGATAGTTTTTGTACGAGCCCAAGTATTGCTAGCTTCCGCGCGGTAATGAGTCATATTCAAGAAAATGAGAAGACCACTTGTGTGATCACTCATGACAAGTTCAGCCAACAGTTCAAGAGGCTGAAAGGATCTGAAACCTGGGTTACAAGTGGTCCTCCACAAGGTGCGTGTGGGGTTGTTCAGCTTTCCCGGTTTGAAGAGAAAAAGATTGACGGCTTGACATCAAAGTTTTGGGTTTATACATCGAGAAAGGCAGTTACCAATCCCACCGGCAAGATCGATCTTTTGCTAGGAACGATGAAATGCAGTGATCTCGATGAAGACGAATATCTTTACGATTGGGCACAAAAAGACATCCCTCTTCATTGCGAGACGATTGAGTTCAGTGTTCTTTGATCCACCGAGTGGCTTCGAAAAAATTAGCGTTCCAAGTTTGGGAGTCGTTTTCAAATAAACTTAAAACGAAATCCCTTTGCTGATTTATTGGAAGAAATAGACTTCGAAATCGCCGCTCTGCTCATGCCGAGTGCAACCGCAGCAGATTTAGCGCTGTCGAACGTAGTTTGATGACCTGAAGCAATATCAATCGCTATTACAGGTTTACTCTTCAGCTGGGCAATAACTGCACCTCGGTATCTTGCAGGCGGACCGATATCTCTAGAGTACGAAAAGAACCATTCTCCAGCGGAGAGACGCTCTCCAGCTGCGACCGCGGCAGCGGCTCCTTTGTGAAGACCGAGTGCGTAGTCTGCGGCGGTACAGTTTTTAAATTCTTGTTTCTCACCTGTCTTAAGGTTTGTCGAAAATACGGTTCGATCTCGCTTTGCCCGAGTTGCGTTTGCTCCGTGCCTTTCTGGAAGAATCTCAGCACTACCCTCATAGAAAAAGCACCAGCCTCCCGCCGAAAGCACCTGCTTTCTTACCGATTGCGAGATTAAGCTCTGGGAAATAGATAACGCCCTTGCGGCTTCGGAAAACGTTGGGAACACACGTCGCTCGTGTGTTGAGAGATTAATACCCACCACAGTCTTACCAAACCGCTTCCTTACGTTCGTAAGGCGTAGTTCCTCGCCCCAGGCTTCTGGTGGCGTTTTGAAAGTGTCCTCTTCAAAGCGAAACCACCAATTGTCTTTAGACGACCGTTCTCCTCGCGCTACAGCTGATGCTGCATCAGTGCTACGGAAGCCAAGAATGCGCGCTGCTGCTGACGAAGACTTAAATTTTCTGGTTTTGCCAGTCGGAAGGAATATCCCAAGAAGAGGTCTATCGTTCTCGGCTACAAGATCGCCACCTGGCGATAGGTTGTATGTGAATCGAGATTTATGACCTCCTGCATGTCGGATCGCATCGACCTCGGCGTTCTCAAGACTCTTTCGGTCATCCGCAAATGCAAGGACAAAGTGATGGAAGGCATCCCAACCATGCTTCTTAAGCGCATGCCCGAATCGTCTTTGTTGACGATAGTTGTTGCCTCTAGTCCAGCGATCCAGCACGCGCTGCTCGGTGATGCCGATATAACACTGTCCGCTCTCCTTGTGAATGTGGGCGTACAGGGCATTGGTATGGGTGCGCAATGCCTCAATCGGGACGACTCGGTAAACAAATTCTGCGCCGCTAGCAACCCGTACAGTCGACTTCTCAAATCCCGAATTTACTGAGGAGAGATGTGAGTAGTCATGCATCTCAGTAGCAGATGGAAAAAGTACGGCGGTCAATATGGAAACGTTTATCGAAGTGGCAAGGTGACCTGATCAACCTTTCCAGACTCCCCTGGGAATGTTTTAAACAGTCCTCTGATTAAGGTTGGCATCACCTCTGGTAGCGTGCCTGACGTGCCAGTAGAGGCAATTGAGCTTTCAAAAACCGGCTTGATTTCTTTCGTCTTCAGATACTCGGGAATCGACACCATTCGCAGTGTGACGAGGCGGTCATATTGAACAACAGAACCCGTTCCGGTTCCGACGACTCGCGTTGTCATTTGCTGCGTTGTTGTCGCCGTAGCGGTGGTGTACCCGCCGATCGTCGAAGCGGAGGCGTTGGTAGTTGATGTTCCCGACGGAACTTGACCCATGATTGGGTACGAATAATTAACTACTCTGCCACCGCTGATTTGGTACTCAAGAAAAATTGCGACATCGGAGGCTTCAAAGGAGCCTTCTGACCATCCACGACTAGTTAGTTCGCTTTTTACGAGATTGGCATACGTCTGAAACTCAAGAGAGCTCTTCTGCTCTTCCGCTGCCATCAGAAAGAATGTCTTTGGGGATGAATCAATTATGTGAAAGCGGCTGACCGTTCCATAGAGTAAGGTTCCACATGCAGAAAGCATGACCGAAACGGCTAGCAATAACAGAAGTGAAGTTATTCGACGCATAAGTGATCTCCCCGAAAACACAACTGTATCTTTCCACCTTAGTTCCTACCAATCAACTGTGGCACAGCCGCCTCGGATCAATGCGGAAAATATTTTGGTGTTGCCCCCTCCTAATTCTGGAGGGATGGTCCCCGTGTTGTGGAAACGCATGGGGATAGCTGGACCAAACTGACCAACGAACAGGAGCAATCAATCGCCGAGATGGTGGTTGAGGAGCTCGGTGGTTCGTTTACTCAAAGTAAGGTCAATTCACTCGTCCATTCCATGTTGGATTCCATCGCAGGGTTCGAGACAGCTAGCGAGTCTCGAAGACGGTCGACTATTCAACGGATATGGAGGCGAGCTGTGTTTCTACGACGTGCAGAGAGGGCGGAAGAGACGGTTCCTGTTCAGGTCAACGCATTCACCCAAGCGGTGAGTGAAGGGAGGCAGTTGATCGAGAGTGGGAAATCGAAGCGGGAAGCGGCGATGGCGATCTACTCGATCCTTCAGGACAAGGGGAAGGATGAGGTGATCAAGGCGTTCATCGAAGGTGCATCGCTCACCGAGAAGGGGGCGGTTACCTACTGGTACAACTGCAAGCGAAAGGCAGGGAAAGACCACACCGAGTAATCCTTCCTAGATTGGGGGATTCCGGGACTACCCGAGACCCTTCGTGTTGCGTCATTGATAGACACTGCAACCCGGAATCCCCCAAACCCCAAAGTCATAGAAAAGGGAGGTAGGATCGCCTCTCAGGGTTCTTCAATCGCAATCACGGTAATTCGTTTTTGCTTGAGGGCTTTGATAGTTCTGGATAGGTCAGCAGGGGATCCTTGGTCCATCAGAACGACCTTGATCTCGCGGCGCCTCTGGAGCGATTGAACTAGCTGATGTTTGGTCTGGGGTGGTCTTGTCATAGGGGCGGTCTCCGGGGTGGGGGGTAGTGATCCCGGATATTTATGGAGCCCTTAAAACGTCCACCTAGTGGTCATTCTGGGGAGGGCGAATGGCTGACAAAAAGGCGTTCAAAATAGGCAACAAAGTTGCCTTATATCTTGAACCCCCAGATCTACCGCGTCCAAAAGGGGAAAAGGGGTTCAGTAAAACTCATATATGGGTGGAGAAGAGAGATTTTTACGGAAGTCCCGCTGTCCCAAAGGTTAGCCCGAATTCTAAGGGTGAAGAGGGCAAAAAACCTAAGAAGGCGAAGAAACCCAAAGGTCCCGAGGACTATCTGATTCTCGGGTTTGATACCGAGTTTGTCGCCCCGCCAAGGTTGACCCTAAAAGAGATCCGAGAGGGAATCTCAAAGCAGGCTGCAGGTGTTGGTAAGAACCAGATCTTGTCTTACCAGTTCGCCGCCATTGGACCAAAAGGCGAGAAGTGGTCAGGAATAGCGTGTACCGATACCAATGATGGACTTGATGCTCGTTTGTCATTTGGTGAATTTATCGTCTTCGCTCTCGGATCAGGCTTGCGCTCTGGAGCGATAAAGTCGATTCCCTCGAACATATATCTTGCCGGTCACTTCACGCGAGCCGACTTCACAGCGTTCAGTGATTTCAAAACTATGACCCAAGTGCTCGCGAACATTCGGGGCACCTTCGCAACCACCGAGATTCCTCTAACTATCGAAATCAACTTCCCTAAAAGTGATCCGGTTGAGATAAAGCTTTATACGCGCGACACGATGCTCCTAACACCACAGTCGTCGAAAAAGTTGTGGATGGTTGGTGAACTCGTCGGGCTGAATAAGATCGACCTTGATCCTGACCCCAATGAAGAGCAACGACTCAAAGAACAAATGGACGTCGTCCGTCGTACTCAATGGGATCTCTTTCGGAAATATGCGATCCGAGATGCCGAGATCTGTGCCGAATATCTAAAACGAATCTCTGATAAACAGATAGAGCTCACCGGCGTTAAACGGGTAACACCGACACTCACCGGAATTGGCGTAAAGCTCTTGCTCAAGATCTGGGATGAACGCGGTCCGAACACCGCTTTGGATATTCTTGGCAAAGAAGAGATTGAGGAGCGAACGTACTCAAAGCGCCTTGGTTACTACCAAACCAAACCCATCAAAGTCCTCCTTGAAGAAGTTCATTGGTTCCAGAAGTTTGCCATCGAGTGCTACCACGGTGGACGTAGTGAACAATACTGGTTTGGTCCATCCTATGAAGCTGACTGGATGGATTACGACCTATCCGCCGCCTATCCGACGGCGATGTCTTTAATCGGTTATCCCGATTGGCGAAAGGTCTATACGTCCTATAGCGTTGACGACTACCAACCCGAGGTCCTTGGCGTTGCCTGCGTCGACTTTGAATTTGATCCTCATATCCGGTATCCCGTCCTTCCTGTCCGAACCGATAACGGGATCATCTTTCCAAAGCGAGGGAGAAGCTATTGCGCCTCTCCTGAAATAGCCCTTGCGAAGTCGCTTGGCGCCAAGCTCTCCATTCGGTTTGGTGTCATTGTCCCCACGAGAAATGATGATCCGGTGTTTTTGCCGTTCATCAAGCGAGCTCTCGACGAACGAGCAAAGTCTCTCAAGGGGACACTGGAGTCAAACTTCTGGAAAGAGATCGCCAATTCCCTCTATGGTAAGACCGCTCAAGGTCTCCATCGAAAGCGCGTCTTTGATATGCGCGATCGGGAAATGAAAGAACTTCCCGAGAGCGAGATCACCAATCCCTACTTTGCTGCCTTTATTACATCGTTTGTCAGGGCGACGATGGGCGAGATCATGAACGCCTTACCAAGGTCAACGATGGTCTTTAGTTGCACGACCGATGGCTTCTTGACCGACGCAAATGAGTCTCAAATCAAGAAGGCGACGGGCGGTCCGTTATCCAAAATCTACAGCCGTCAGAGAAAGCTATTGGCGAACGATGAGTCGGTACTTGAAATCAAACATCGAGCAAAACGACTGCTTGGTTGGCGTGCTCGAGGTCAAGCGACAATCACTCCAGCTCCCCCCGATAAACACGGTGGTAAGGTCCCGCCGATGCCGCTAGCGAAAGGGGGTATCCACCTCATTGATCATTACGAGAATGACTTACTCGAAAACAAAGCAATCCAAGATCTTTTCTGGAATCGAACCGACAAGACGACCTTTCCCGTCCACTCGCTGGCGGGTGTTCGCCAAGTCGTCATGTTTGATATCGACTCGGTTCCCGTTCTGCGTACTAGATCCCTAAACATGGAGTACGACTGGAAGAGACGTCCGTATGACGCCAAGGACAGCACTCAGTTTGGTCATATCGCGTTCAGTACGCTGCCCTGGGATAACTACACCCAGTTTCGGACCGTTCGCGATGTTAACGAGGCGGATGACAACCCTGTCATTAAGACCGTGAAAGATCTCAACGTCTTTGTTGCCTCAATTGAGACGACTGTATCGCTGAGCAAAGCCAAGCGAAAATCCGCTCGTAAGACCGACAAGTCGTTAAACCTGATGATGAAATGGATGTCGATCCTGTGGTGCTATGACCGACATCTTCTTGGATCCATTCCCCCAAACCACAGTGCAAGACAGTTTGCGGAGAATCTCTCGGCGTGTGGTTGTCCGTGTAAGAGAACGGACATCGAGAATGGAGTGAAGCGCCAGTTCAAACGGTTTGAGAAGAATTCAATTCCGGCTACGAAACAAACGATTGAGGCGTTTCGGAAGCTTGCCGAAATTTATCCTGCTATCGATCCGAAAGAATTTCTCACATCGACCTCTACAACGGATTGGTTAACTTTTAACCATGGTGGATTCGTTTGTCCCTTCATTGCTAAGTTGAGCTGATGGCTTTCAGAATCATTTAGGTACAGTAATAGATCAAGCAATTCATCATTGCTTCTCAGGTCTCGGCGGCGTTGAAGGAGTGTCTACTCATCATCACGCGCTGTAGTTTTGCCAATCGACCTCGTTCCAGTTCTGGGGCTTTGTCATGTAATCAATCCATCCATCATCAAGCTCTCGCTCGATCTTGAGCTCACGGTAGCCAAATCGGCTTTTCTTCCATGACTCCTCGACCAATGCCTCAAATCGATCTATCTCGATCGACTCGGGGACTTTCATAGCAATGTGGTAGTGAAGTCTTCCGGCGGAGGATCGTTCAATCACCGGGATCACCTCAATTCGTCTACCGAATCGAACTCCGGTATTTCCAAAGACTTTCTTGGTCAAGACGTTCATAAAGTGTCGAAAGTTCTGGCTACCTGTCATCTCATCTAATCGCTGCCGGTCAACACCTTGCTTCATCGTTAAGGTGATCGCCCACCAGCCTTCCCATGAAGGCTTATATAAAACATCACGCAAGGTTTGCTGAATCATGGTCATCGGTGTCTCCCGGTGCTACCCCCTTATTTATCTCCCCAACCACCGCCGCATCCCGTTGTCCTTTGCATAGGAATCATTGATGGTCCCCCTGTCGGATAGGGGCTCGGCGATGTCAGTAGTGAAGCGATCAAATTCGCGGTTCTGGTACATCCAGTTCCAGATGAATGGGAAGACGTTTATCAAGTCCTCGAAGACCATGGACCATAAGATTGCTGAGCGAATGGAAGTTGAATGGAGAGCGCAGCTCCATCGCCAGTTCACTTTGGGGGAGCCTGAGCGGATCACCCTTGCTGAGGCGGTATCCCTGTTCCTGAAATCGCGAGAGGGAACCCCTAACCATCGCGGGCTCTATCACTACTCGAAGACTGTTCTCAGGAAGCTATCCCATCGGAGGCATCTTGATGACCTGACAAACAGCGATCTTGAGCGGTACCAGCAGGAGAGGTTGAAGGAGGGATTGAGTCCTCAGACTGTCTATCACCAGTTCGCTGTTGTCAGGGGCGCTGTGAAGACGGCGAAGCGTCTTGGATTCAACGTCCCGTCGCTTGATTACCCTTCCGTGAAGATCCCAAAACATAAGGTCAGGTACCTCACCCTCGAGGAGGAGGGGAGGTTACTTGCCGAGCTTGACCCCAATCGCGAGCAATTTGGGCTCTTACCGCTAGAAGTTCGACCTGAAAAGTCCAAGAGACAACTGCAGGATTGTTATGACCTTGTTGTCTGTCTTCTGGATACCGGAGCCCGGTACTCCGAGATCGCCGACATTCGGTGGGATCAGATCGATCTTGAACAGGGAATGATTGGTCTCTGGCGATCCAAGGTATCGAATGAAGGCGTGATCGCTATGACGAGGCGGGTTAGGGAAGTCCTTACCAGGCGCTATCAGGAGAGAGATGGCGATTTCGTCTTTACCAACAACAACGGTGATAAGAGAGGTTATGCCACTCAATCAATCCGAAAGGCGATGAAGAGAGCTGGTCTCCATGACGTTCGGATCCATACGCTCCGTCACACCCTAGCCACTCGTCTCATTCAGAACGGAATGACCGTCTATGAGGTCAAGGCGATCCTAGGTCACTCAGATATCCGAACAACAATGCGGTACGCGCATCTTGAACAACGACAGGTTGCTACGAAAGCCAGGGATGTTTTAGAGCATCTCATGGCGGTACAAATCAACGTGCTCACCTCCTAAGCCCCGACCCTAGCGTAGCTATTTCTAGCCAGACCTCTTTCCCGACACACGTGGAGTCTTTCACCGCCACCTTAACTCTGATATTCCTATGGTTCCCAAAAATAATGGTTGGCTTGGGGAGACAAGGTTATGAGAGCGAAAAATCCGTACCGATATGTTGCCGATGCGATGGAAATGCCAGCGTCGCTGCAGGTGAAACTTGAGCAAACCCTCAATAAGCACTACCGAATTTCACCGGATGACCTAAAGCCGTCATATAAAAAGCTGATTGATCGAGTCACTCGGCATATCGACGGAACCCAGAAAGGTATTGAGGAATACCTGGATTGGAAGTCGTGTGAAACCCCGGGCTTTGAGAAGTATATGGCGAGAGATCTCGCTCACCTTACGCTAGAAAGCCTCGTGGTAAGCGACGAGTACCGAAAATACTTCACGACCAGGCAACTGCTTCTCGCTCATGCGCGACTTGGGGTCATTCGAGTGAGCAGGTATTTCAAGCTTGTTCACATACGCTATCCGAAAGAGATGAAAAAACGAATAAAGAGCCAACGAAGAAAGAAGAAGTAACTTCTCGCCATAAATAGTTAGGTCTAGGGGGCGTTCTCGAGGTCTGACACCATGAAAGTAAGGAAAAAAGGCAGAGCTAAAACTCAATCAACGTATCAATACACCTATCTATTCCGAGTCCACGGTGCCGGTGGCGAGATGATGGTGGGGTCGGTCTGTGAAGAGTTCATTAAGTTCTGGGAAAAGCGCGATGATGATGAGCTCGTCGAGCATGTTCGTTCATACGGGGACAATGGTGAAGTGAAAGAGTCACCAGACATCAATGATGAGTATAGGTTTGCTCAGCTTGATGAGCTCTCCGATGTCTTGCATACAGAGCTTGCTTGCATCGATTGCTCAATTCATGTGCAGGAGGTCTATCCATCAAGCGATGATGGAAAGCTTCCCGCGCTCGTTGCTGACCCAATCATGGTTGAGCTGCCAGAAGGCGTGACGGGCGGTGTAGAGCTCGATTTCACCAGCTACTCAAAACGGAAAGCCTCTGCCAAATCGCCGAAAGTGAAACCAGTACTCTCATCAATCTATTGGGAGGTAGGTGACTTTCTAACCGGCGTAATCAGAACAAACAGCGCCTTCGATAAAACAAAGCTCGGTCTAGGACTCATCAAGACCGACTTTGGTCTCTTCATCAACACCTGGACTTATGAGGGCAAAGTAATTGACACCGAGTTCGTTCCAGATGGTGTCAAGGTGAAAGGTGCTGATGTAAAGCTGGGTTGGATCCCCGCTCCAACAAAGAGGTCTGGACGTCGTAAATAGGCTGGAAACCCACATCTCAAGCTTATGTAGCTACTGGTGTGGGTAGGTAACCGCGCGGAATCTATGGTGGAAGGGCGGTCTAATGGGTTAGGTGGTACGAGAAGTGGGGCTACTGGTCTCTTTTAATCGAAATATTGATGTAGAACGATAGGCTGCTTATTCAAGAATAGGTCACTAACCACAGTAGGCATATCCGAAATAATTCCAACGGGCTAACATTCAAGTGGTGTCTGCAACTCAAACCCTCTGTGTCTTGTCTGGGGACAACTTTTCTAGCGTTGTCTGCTACTCACTAGGGTCAAGTTATCAGGAGCTCGCCCATCGTGATGAGGTGGATGGAGCAATAATTTCCACGGAAGCCGGATTTTCACCTCTTGGGCACTCTGCAGATTTTTTTCAGCAAGACTTGAACATTTCGTATGAGAGCGAAATACGTCCAGCAGCTGATTGGAATAGATTCAACAATGAAGATGTATCTCTAGTAGTTTTTAAATCGGACAACCCTAAAGGCATCCTTCGAGGAGTGGTTTTAGCTCCGGGTGAGAATTGTAAAAGCTACCCCCGCTCAACAAGTTCGGGGACGAATTACTCGCCAACTATCGATATCGAGTATTACTACCACGTCAGTTATCAGGCGATCACCCATCTGAGTGCTAGGCTCGGAGCTCGACGGATAGCGATCTCCCACCTTTCAGGAAGTAAAAACTTCAATTCAGCTATGGCAGTTTGCCATCTAAAAGCACTTCATGACTTTTGCATGGCGAACCCTAGATATGCTCCTGAAACGTTTACCTTTTGTGAATGTTGTATAACCACACTGCAGCTAGAGAATGCACAAAGAATGTTGGGTAGCATCAAAAATGTAGAACGACATCTCGTTCAAGTGACTGAGTCAGATAGAAGGGGAGCAAAAGTCGTCAGCATGACTTGGTGAATTTATAGTGCCCGCTATCGATCAAGAAAAATATGCAACACAAATGTCCGATCTAAAAAGATGGGCTTTTACGGGGGCGTTCATCGGACTCATGTTGTCATCGCCTGCTATTTGGTATTTCGCCTCGCTATTTGATCATTCATTACGTTCTCTATGGACGCTCCCCTTAAAGCTACTACTTGTGTATCCGATTGGAATCCCACCATCATTTTTGACCGGTTACTTTTATTTGTTTCTCAAGAGAAAAAATACAGAGGTATGGTTAAGGCGTACCGCCACAATTATGCTAGGGGCTTTCCTCTCGACATACATACAGTGGTTTTTTATAGCTCAGCGTTTGTACGATAACCAGTTCGATTGGGATTGGCTAAGCGCCGCCGGATTCATGATGTTCATCGGCGCGGCATCCGCTTCCGCAATGCTTTTCATAAGCGAGCGCCAAAGCAGAGAGTTATCAGATCCATCTGTGAATACATCAAACAAATAAGCGAAGCTAATTGTTGTGATACATGATCTGGAACCCTGAGAGTAGGTAATAATTGACGGGGCGCTTCTCGGGTTCGAACCCCTCAATTGAGGCAGGGGCTTCATAGGGATCGATACCGTTTCCTGTGTAGGAAATATGAAGTTGAGGTTTAATTCCTCGATAAAAGCTCTCAACCATTACTTCCCACATTTTCGATGAAATCGGTAGTGTGATGTCAAAGGAGCTTTGTTCCTCATCTCCATGGTGCGCTAATACACCGTAATCTTTTTTGAAGTCACCTCTGTCGATAATCTCTTTAATACGGGACGTATCCCGTAGCCGGTGTTCGAAACCACGTAATATTGTCTGCAAACTTCCAATGAAATCCGGGTGCGCGTGTACTGTAACGGGTAAGCGCGCAAAATCCGTGAATCCCTCAAACCGTAACCATGGGGAATTGGTGCCGGTGCTCAATTGAAAGCACATGTCTGTTATGTCTTCTGCTTTGATGTCCATGCTTAGCCTGCCTACTTGACTGCGCCACCCTTTCTCAGGATTCACGTCCCCGTCGATATTCGGTGTCGCGCCGCGCTTTTGCGTCGTCTCGAATCGCCAAGCGCATCGCCTTTGCATCTCGCAACCTTGATCTAGTCTTCTTATCTGTGTTTGCCCGCATATCTCTATTTAGAACGAGCCGCGCATGATGATCAATCATGGACTCCAACACTAACCCTGCCCACGAGCCCTTTAATCTTTCGGATAGAAAATTTACGCCAAGCGAGTATTCGATCTGGCAAACGAGAAATCGAACATAGGGCTCAATATCCGCACGATCAATAGGCGCTGGATCAAGCAATTTGAGTTCGTCTGTTAGTTGGATTGCCGTCTCATCCGACAGGCTCATCGGGCGGGTCATTACAAATGAACAACCGATCGCTCTCATGACCCCCTTAAGGAACGGAAGTCCCCCACACGTTGTGCACAAGACCTTGCAACATTCATTACGCCTAGCAGCCACTCGCAGATATGTCATTAGCTGGCGAGGCGTTGAGACATGTCCACTACCTGAATTCAAGAACAACCACCTCTGGTTTAGACCCTACGCGAAAAGGAATAAGAGAGGTTCCGATCCCCCGCGACACTATCAACTTACCAAACTTTGTCTCGTAGCTTCCCTCAATAAAACGACCGCTCCCCTCCGGCGTCCAAAGAGTGGTCCCGAACAGGTTAATTTGACCCCCATGAGTGTGTCCAGCGACGTTTATCACCACATTATTTGGCGGACGCAGCACGGACTGATCAAAATATCCCGGTGAGTGTTGAACCAGGATGGCGGGATAACGAGAGTTGCAGCTATCCAATGCGGCAGCCAAATTTGGGGTGCCGGCTGTAAAGTCATCAAGACCGATAAGCTGAACGACTTTAGAGTCTATAGAAACCTCAACACAGTCATTGATTAGAAGTTGCACTCCGTGACGGTCGTAAAGCTCAGTAAGCTTATCGATATCGACGCTGCCCCAATGCTCCCAATTACCTAGGGTTGCAAAAGCTTTAGTGTCAGGGATTAGTGATAGAAACTGTGATAGGTGTGACAGCGACGCCATGCTCTCAACCGCATCACCTGAGAAAATCAAAAGATCAGGGCGAAGTCGCTCCACCTGCTTGAGCGTCTCGAAATGAACTTCATTGAGTGTTGAGATGTGAAGATCCGAAAGAACTACAACTCTCAGCGAACCGAGACCCTCTGCACGGACGCTATAGGTGCTAACTACAAGGGTTGATCTCTCATTCACTCCAACAACCCACACAATTATGAGCAATATCATCGAGAACATGGCTAAAGTGATGCGTTTACTCATTGGGTGATGACCGTGCAACTGATACAGAGTGTAAGTGGAGAGTCTATCTCGATGTAAAAACATCACCAATTCATTTCGCTATCCTTCACTGATCGGTGGTTTGGTAAAGATTTGGTAAACGACTTCATTAAATTTCGCTTCTCTCCACCCATATCTCGGTTTTACTGAAGTGGATTTGGTCAACTTAAGATTTGAAGATGATCAATAAAAGTCTGACTATGTCGTCAATGATCGTTCCTAGTCGTCTAATCCATCGAATCGAAACTTTCCTTCGTAGCGTTTGTTCCGCCTTTTCTTCGCCTTGTCCGCCTCTACATCGGTGTGTTCTTTGACGACCTTGCGATAGAGACTGATCAACTCGATAAGCTTTTGTGTGAAGTAGAACTACTCCACGGATTAACGAGTGCTTCTTTCAGAGAGGCGTTTTCCTAGAGCTCGCAGTGAACGAGCCGGAAGATCGATGTTAAAGCCAGCTAGCTTTTCTACTGAGATAGACAAGAGCGCCGAATCCGATTACTTCCGGTCTAGTTAGTGCTGCGCTAATTGGGCAATCCCATTTTCTACGCAATAAGCAACCGACGCGACGACTGAGTATGTGAGGATATGGAGCTCTAAAGGTTGCAAATATTGCAATGTTAGAAGAAAGAGCTTGAGAAATCTTTGAAAACTAAGAAAAGAAATACAAGTACACCCACGATGACTTCGTTTCGGTACTTTTTAAAGAATTGAGCTGGTTTGTTCATAAAAAGTAAGAAAAGGTTTCTAAAACGGTAGACTCTTCATATCATTTCTATTCAGGCGACTCAACTCGATCTCTTTGCATCTCAAACTCGTGTCAAATCGTATTGAGCCTTCTTTGCTTAGTTTCTCTACACCACATCGTCTGACTAAGCTCGACAAGCTCGATCACACCTCATCCGAAGAAAGTGGTGTCGATCTACATCGAGTATATCCCAAGACATTTGTGGATTTCGTCATCAGCGCTGCGTGTAATGTGCCCAGCGAAATAATGCGAAATTCACGTGAGCCAATTTCAGTGAGCGTCCACAGAAATCATGTCTTTGATTGCGAAACGCAGCAATGAAGAGTAAAAGTCAACTCAATAATTGCTGATTCGTGATTTCTTTGTGCAAGACGCATGTGCTTCAAAATGAGTCGATAGTGTAGTGACCCCACAGCACATCCTCAGAGGCGAACAGCGCATCTAACAGATTGATTACTCAGAATATTTTGATATTCTTTGAGCATGCCGGGGACCTTCCCAAGCTGCTAACGTGGGTTCGATTCCCATCACCCGCTCCATTCACCTACGCGTGTAATCTCTGCGCGATGAATCAAACCGATAGCTTATCCAGCACGCCCGTCATCCGGCTCTTCGAAAAGACCGATGCCGATGCCGTTAGCGCACTCGTCCTCGGAATTCAGAACGACGAGTTCAATCTGGGGTTGTCGATCTGCGACCAAGCTGATCTGACGGATATTGATAGCTACTACCTTCGCAGCAACGGAACATTCCTGGTTGCCGAGAATGACCGCTCGGATATCGTCGGAACAATCGGATTGCTACGCCTTCGCGCCGATCTTGGCGTAATGAAGAAGTTTTTTGTTGCAGCCCCCTACCGTGGAAAAACACATGGCATCGCCCAGGCGCTCTACAACACATTCATTAATTTCGCTCGATCTGAGGGAATTCATCAGATCGTACTAGACACGCCGTCCGCGGCGACCCGGTCACACGGCTTTTACCGGTCGGTTGGATTTGTTCAGATCGCAAGGAACGACCTGCCTTTGATGTATGACTTTCCGGAACGAGACACCCTATTTTTCAAATTGGATTTATAGATATTTGCGCTCTGTAATAGTCTCGGTTCAACACTACTAAAGAACCGGGGTGTATGACTTACCGAGGCGAGATCATGATGACTCCGAACTTGTCATAGGTGATCTCCAGTCGATCCACCGACAAGGCGCTGCTCGCGAGAACGCTGCGCACGGGTCGCACACTCTTGATGCGA
>Ga0315900_10005638_pt1 | contig 17137 bp, 9 predicted proteins | sample LakEriMetagenome_FD_203521 | JGI IMG/M metagenome (GOLD analysis project Ga0315900, IMG submission 203521) | Freshwater fungal communities from buoy surface, Lake Erie, Ohio, United States - Buoy 12 MA114 | ecosystem: Environmental > Aquatic > Freshwater > Lake > Lake biofilm | place: USA: Lake... | reverse complement strand
TACATCCTTCAGTTTCCCTGTATCCAGTTCCTTCTCCAGAAAGGATGGCATGTAAATACTGGTAAAAAAAAAGAGGAATGAGAAAAAAGCATAGAGCTGAAAAGGATTTACCTGAGCCCTTCTTTTCCCATCCAGATAAGCCAGAGTCAGTTTGCCGGGTGAGGTTAAAATAGGAATAATACTTTTCAGGATTTTCCCATCAAGATCGAACAATCCTTCTGCCGCACCACTCAAAATACTGCCCAGCGACCGTTTAAATGGACGACTGTCCTGACCACATGAACTGCAAAAACGACCAGTCAATTCCTGACGGCAATTCAGGCAAATCTGTCCGTCCTGCTCTTTTTCAGGTCTGACTTCTGATTGTGGCATTTCATCCATAATCGGATTGGGTCTGGAAATATGCTTCTTATATTGCGGCCTGTTCCGCCAAATTAAAAACAAAAGCCTGCCTTAAGCAATTATTATTCTGCCAATTCAATTTTTCAAAATGAAAAACATCGTTTTTATTTTTTTTATGTTCGCTGCCTTTACCCTGTTTGCTCAGGAAAAATGGCATTCTGATGTTCGCATTAATCCGGAAAACATCAGCAAGCTGGCAAATCGTGGTGTGGTTTTTCGCCTTAACCGGGATCAGGTCAGAAAAGTCTTTCAAAATGAACCTCAGAGTCTGAAACTTGAGGTGCCTGTGCCAGGCGGAATCAAAATCATTGAATTCCAGGCCACTGATATTCACGCCCCGGGATTCCAGGTTCTTAATGCTTCCGGTCGCGACGTAAGTACACAGCTGGAAATGCCCCATCATTACAAGGGAAAAAACAACCGGCGCGGAAAAGAACTGGCAAGCCTGAGTATTTTTTCGGATGGAAATTTCGTTCTCCTTTATTCTGATAAAAACGGCAATGTGAACATTTCGGCCCTGCCTTCAGCATTGGGCGGCAATGAGAATGACTATGTTTCGTACCTGGATGCAGACCTGAAAAAGCAAAATCCTTTTCGTTGCGGGATCGACCACGACGGACCTGTTCCTTCCAATTCTGCTGCACCGGGTTCAGGAGGAAACAACATACAAAACGATTCAACCTGCCGCCTTGCAGAAATATACTGGGAGTGTGATTTCGACATGTTCCAGAAAGGCGGAAGTCTGCAGGGAACGCTGAATCAGTTTGAGGCCATGTTTACCGGCACTGCCATTCTGTATGAAATAGAAACCATCAACATCGGGGTGAAGGCGGTTAAAATATGGGACAGTCCCGATCCCTATACATATACTTCTTCCTTTGCAGCTCTGGATGATTTCCAGGCTGCCGGCAACGCAGCCAACTGGCCCGGGCAGCTTGCACATCTGATCAGCACAAGACCTTTGAATCTGGGTGGCGTAGCCTACCTCAATGCGCTTTGTACGGATTACAGGTACGGTTTTTCAAACATTGATTTTCTGTTCCCCGAACTGCCGGTATACTCCTGGACGCTGAGCACCATTGCCCATGAACTGGGCCATAATTTTGCCAGTAATCATACCCACAATTGCGGATGGGAGGTATCTCCGGGTATATTCCAGCAAATCGATTCCTGCTGGAATGCAGAAGGAAACTGCCAGCCGGTAGTAAAAGGCAGGGTCGGCACCATTATGAGTTACTGCCATCTCACGGGCACCGTCAATCTTTCTTTTGGATTTGGTCCGCTTCCGGGTAACCGTATCCGCCAGGCCTATGACGATATGCCCTGTGTTGCCGGGACCATTGTAATCCCCAATTTCACTCCAAAAAATTCAGGGCCTTTCTGCATCGGAGATACGATTCGTCTCGAGGCGGAAGAACTTCCAGGTTACACTTACAGCTGGTCCGGCCCGAACGGCTTCAGCAGCACAGAAAGAACACCACAGATACCAAACCTTCAGGAAAATGCAGAAGGAGAATATTTCCTTTCCGTGAAAAAACTGGCCTGTATGTCCCGCCAGAAGAAAACAAACCTTGTATTCAATTGTATGCAGGTAGGAAGTCTGCCCGCAAGCATCTGCTCAGGCTCGGAAATCACAATTCCCATGACATCTACCGGGGTTTTCAATCAGGACAACCAGTTCATCGCACAGCTCAGCAATAATGCCGGATCTTTTGCAGCACCATTTAATCTGGATACGCTGAGTTCCTCTCAGCCCCAAAGTGTAAGACTTACCCTGCCCTCCAACCTGCCAATGGGCAATGCCTACAAGATCAGATTTCTGTCTACCAGTCCCGCCTACACCGGAAAACCACAGACAAAAAGTCTCTTCATCAATCCGATAGGCCCCTCTCCTTCTCCGGTTAATGGTGAGCGCTGCGGCCCGGGACAGGTTCAGATTTCTGCAGGTGGCGGTTCCAGCCTGATCTGGACCAGCAGTCTTTCAGAAACCGTTCCGGTCTTCCAGGGCAGGAAGTTTACAACACCAACCATCAGCGAAACTACTTCCTGGTTTGTGCAAAGCGGCGCCAATAACCGTGCTGAAGCAGGTCTCAAAACAGCAGCCGGCAATCTGAATTCCACCACACAGGAAGATGGTATAGCCTTCGAATCACATTCCACCTTCCGTATTGACAGCGTGAGTTTATTCCATGATGCCTCGTCTGCGCAGATATGCGAAATTGTGCTGAAGAAAGAGGGCGCAGAACTTTACAGCCGGCTGGTTTCCAGCCTAGCCGGCAGCACACAGACCAAAGTACCATTGTTCTGGAGGGTTAACCCGGGTGAGGGCTATAAGCTTATATGCCGAAATATCGGTACTGCACTGAAAAGGAGCACTGCGTCATTTCCACTGAAGGTAACCAATCTCCTAAGTATAACTTCTTCCGTTTCAGGTTCAGCTGATTATCCCTATGTTTTCGACTGGATAATTGCCAAGTACAGCGGATGTCCGAGCCGCAAGATTGAAGTAATGGCGAAAATCCTGAATGGACAGGCCCCGGCAACGCCGGTGATTCAAACGCAGGCAGACAGCCTTGTTTGTCCGGTTCAGGCACCGTTTTACGAGTGGATGGTTAACGGCCAGGTACAGTCAAGTGTAAATTCTCCAAAAATCCGCGGCCTGCTCAATTCCTCCTATCAGGTACGCTACAAACTCGATTCCTGCTGGTCTGAATGGTCAGAGACATTCATTGTTACCAGTACAACCGGATTGCAGGATTTCGAAATAAGCAGCCAGAAATTTTATCCCAATCCGGCCGGCAATATGCTTTTCTGGCAGCGAAGTGAAATTTTGCAGGAAATTTCCATTTACAGCAGCGAAGGAAAACAGATTTTGAACAAGGCGGTTTCCGGAAAAGAAAACATAAGCCTTGTTGATCTTCCCGATGGATTCTATTTGCTGAGGTGGAAATCGCAGAACAGACAGGGCATCGAAAGGATTTCAGTTCAGCACTGATTCTGCGTTTATTTTTAAAGTTCATAACCAAAGCACCGGTTTTTGGTTTTACCTTTGCTTAGAATTATTCTAAATAAAGGATACTTTTCATGTCCAAAGAGACAGACATACTTGAAGAAATAACAGGCTCGGAGTACAAATACGGCTTCACGACCAATATTGAAACGGAAGTTCTTCCTCCTGGGCTGACGGAAGACACCATTCGTTTTATTTCTGCCAAAAAGGAAGAGCCTGAATGGATGCTGAAATGGCGGCTGGATGCTTTTGCTGTCTGGAAAGAAATGAATTCTCCGGACTGGCAGAACCTGCAGATTCCGGAAATCAATTTTCAGGATATTGTGTACTACGCCGCTCCCAAGCAGAAAAAAGTAGTAAACAGCCTCGACGAAATAGATCCTGAACTTCGCCGCACCTTTGAAAAACTCGGCATTTCGCTCGATGAGCAGAAGCGCCTTTCCGGCGTGGCGGTAGATGCGGTAATTGATTCGGTCTCCATTGCTACCACCTTCAAATCCAAACTCGCCGATCTAGGCGTGATTTTCTGTTCCATGAGCGAGGCCATCCGGGAACATCCTGAACTGATCCGCAAATACCTCGGCTCGGTGGTGCCGGTGAAAGATAATTACTATTCCGCGCTTAACTCGGCGGTATTTTCAGATGGTTCTTTCTGCTACATTCCAAAAGGCGTGCGCTGCCCGATGGAACTGAGCACCTATTTCAGAATCAACACCGCCAATACCGGTCAGTTTGAGCGAACCCTTATCGTTTGCGAAGATGATGCCTATGTGAGTTACCTCGAAGGCTGTACCGCTCCCATGCGCGACGAAAACCAGCTGCATGCGGCCGTGGTGGAACTGGTGGCGATGGAAAATGCCCATATCAAATACAGCACCGTGCAGAACTGGTATCCGGGTGACAAGGAAGGCAAAGGCGGAATTTATAATTTCGTTACCAAGCGGGGCATTTGTCTTGGAAACAATTCCAGGATTTCCTGGACACAGGTTGAAACCGGAAGCGCCATCACCTGGAAATATCCTTCCGTCATATTGAAAGGAAATGGTTCACAGGGTGAGTTTTACTCCGTGGCAGTCACCAACAATTATCAGCAGGCCGATACCGGCACCAAAATGATTCACATCGGCCGCGACACCCGCAGCCGGATTGTCTCCAAGGGAATTTCCGCCGGCAAAAGCCAGAATTCCTACAGGGGATTGGTTCAGGTTATGAAGCGGGCCGATAACGCCAGGAATTTTTCTCAGTGCGACAGTCTGCTGCTTGGCAACCTGTGCGGCGCCCACACCTTCCCTTACCTGGAAGTAGAAAACCCTTCCGCCAAAGTGGAACATGAAGCCACTACTTCCAAAATCGGCGAAGACCAGATATTCTACTGCCAGCAGCGCGGACTCTCCACCGAAGATGCCGTGGCCCTTATTGTAAACGGCTATGCTAAAGAAGTACTAAATCAGCTTCCCATGGAATTTGCGGTGGAAGCACAAAAACTGCTGGCCATCAGCCTGGAAGGGAGCGTTGGATAAGAGTATTAAGTAGTTAGTAATAAGTGTTTAGTGAGAGTTGTAAGGGATTTGTAATAAGTAACTAGTAATAAGTGTTTAGTTAGAGTATTATATGATTTTAAATTTGTCTGATTACCATAAGTTTCTATTTAATACTCCCTCACTTTGCACTTAATACTTTGTACTAAACACTTAACACTTTGCACTTATTACTTTGCACTGAATACTAAACCTAACCACTTTGCACTAAAAACTAAGCACTAAACACTCTATGCTAAAAATAAAAAACCTGAAAGCCAACATCGGCGACAAAGAAATCCTCAAAGGCATCAACCTGGAAGTAAAACCGGGGGAAGTACATGCCATTATGGGTCCGAACGGAAGTGGAAAAAGTACCCTGGCTTCGGTGCTTGCCGGTCGTGAAGATTACGACATTACCGGCGGCTCGGTAGAATTTCTTGGCAAAAACCTGCTGGAACTGAGTCCGGAAGACCGGGCACGCGAAGGCATTTTTCTGGCCTTCCAGTATCCGGTGGAAATTCCCGGCGTGACCACCACCAATTTCCTCAAAACGGCTGTGAATGAAATCCGCAAGTACAGGGGAGAAGAACCCATGGATGCCGTTTCTTTTCTAAAAATGATGAAGGAAAAGAGCAAGCTGGTAGAAATCGACCAGACCCTGCTGAGCCGCTCTCTCAACGAAGGCTTTTCAGGCGGAGAAAAGAAGCGGAATGAAGTTTTTCAGATGGCCATGCTGGAACCAAAGCTTGCCATTCTGGATGAAACGGACTCCGGTCTGGACATTGATGCCCTGCGCATTGTGGCCTCCGGGGTAAACAAACTTAAGTCGGCTGACAACGCTACCATCGTGGTTACCCACTACCAGCGTCTGCTGGATTACATCGTACCTGATTTTGTGCATGTGCTCTGGAACGGCCGCATTGTGAAGTCAGGCACCAAAGAACTGGCACTCGAACTGGAAGAAAAAGGCTACGACTGGATTAAAGCCGAAACCATTTCCTGAAAACCATGAGCAATCAAAGCGAATCCCTGAAAGCAGGCTTGCTTGAATCCATCCGGTCGGCAGGACATGCACAGCCAGATGCATTGGCTGCGCTTGACAAGCTCTCCTTCCCTACCCGCCGGCAGGAAGAATGGAAGTATTCTGTTCCATCTTTCTCAGCATCTGCCTATGACCTTCCGTCTCCTTCATCCGGAATTCCAAAAGTTTCTTCCGGCCTGCCGGAAGGAATCAGGCTGGTTTTTTCAGGTGGCCGGTACATTCCGGAAGCCGGTACAATAGAATTGCCTGCCGGACTCGAAATTACCCAAAACGGGTTCCATTCCGGTATAAAGCCATATGAGCAAAACATCTTCTCCGGCCTGAATGAGGCAACCTCACCTGCATTCGGGATTCATATCCGGATTAAAAAAAATACCCGCATCGAACAGCCCCTACTGCTGATTCACTGTATGCCGGAATCCGGAGAGGCCCAATGGATTCAGCCAGCCATTTCGGTGGAAGCAGAAGAAGGCTCTTCTGCCACTTTTGCCGAAATTCATTCCGGCAAAAGTGCTTCAGTACTGAACGCGGCAAACGAAATCCGCATTGGAAAGGCAAGTCGGCTGAGCTGGCTTCATATCCAGGATTGCGGCAGCGACAGCATCCTGATCAACCAGACCAGGGCTTCGCTTGAAGCAGATGCCCAACTGAAACACCTGGTTTTATCGTTGGGTCAGGGTTTTGTACGCAATAACCTCGACATCCACATTCAGGGAAAAGCTGCGCATGCCGACCTGTTCGGACTCAGTCTGGGCAGCGAAAAATCACACTGCGACCACCACAGTTTTGTGCATCATGCTCAGGAAAACAGCAGCAGCCGGCAGTTATACAAAGGCATCTATGCCGGCAAATCCACCGGTGTTTTCAACGGCAAGATTCTGGTAGATCAGATCGCCCAGAAAACCAATGCCTACCAGTCCGGCCGTAACATTCTGCTGAGTCCGGATGCCAGCGTGTATGCCAAACCCCAGCTGGAGATTTTCGCCGATGATGTAAAGTGCTCGCACGGCGCCACCATCGGGCAGCTGGACGAGGAACCCCTGTTTTACCTGCGCAGCCGCGGACTGGATCTGGCCACAGCAAGATTGCTGCTGGTCAGGGCATTTGCCTCCGAAGTGCTTATGGAACTGAAAGACGATTCCCTGCGGAATTATGCTGAAAATCTCGCCATTGCCCGCCTGGATGAAATGACCCGAAGCCTATGATACCCGATATTATTCCGGCCGTCAGCATCAGCGAAATCCGGGAGGAGTTTCCGGTACTGAAGCGAATGGTCGGGAAAAATCCCCTCATTTACTTCGATAATGCCGCTACTTCGCAAAAGCCGGAGTATGTCATTAATGCGATTGATAAATATTACCGGGAATACAATGCCAACATTCACCGCGGCGCACATTACCTCGCCAACAAGGGCACCATGGTATATGAGCAGGCCCGCGAAGAGGTAAAAGACTTCATCAATGCCAGAGAGAGCTGCGAAGTCATCTTTACTGCCGGTACTACGGCCGGACTCAACATGCTGGCTTCCGGGCTTGCCAAAAGCCTGCTGAAAAAGGGCGATGAAATCCTGCTCACCGGGATGGAGCACCACGCCAACATCGTGCCCTGGCAGATGGCCTGCGAACAAAGCGGGGCTGTCATCCGGGTCATTCCCATTACCGATGATGGCGAACTGGACCTGGAAGCTGCCGGAAAACTGATTTCAGAAAAGACACGTGTTCTTTCGATGGTGCATGTGTCGAATGCCCTTGGCACCATCAATCCCGTAAAAGGACTTCTTAAAAAAGCCAAAGCTGCCGGAGCCATTACCGTGCTGGACTGCGCCCAGTCGCTGGCGCATTTTCGTCCGGATGTGCAGGCGCTTGGCGCTGATTTCATCGTTTTTTCGGCGCACAAGGTTTTTGGCCCTACCGGTACAGGAATTCTCTGGGGTCGCAGGGAAGTGCTGGAAAATCTGCCACCCTTTATGGGCGGCGGGGAGATGATCAGGGAAGTACGCTTCGAAAAAACCACCTACAACGATTTGCCATTCAGGCTGGAAGCCGGCACTCCGCACATTGCCGGCGGGATTGGGCTTGGTGCAGCCATCCGCTGGTTCCAGTACCAGCACCACGACCTGCTGGCCGCACAGGAAGAAAGACTGCTGAAAAAAGCCACCGAAATCATTCAGTCGCACAAGAGTCTGCGCATCATCGGTACGGCTGCGCAAAAGGCATCGGTCGTTTCTTTTGTTTCCGACACAGCGCATCCCTCCGACATTGGCACTCTACTCGATCAGCAGGGAATCGCCGTGCGTACCGGTCACCATTGCTGTCAGCCCCTGATGCGCCGCTTCAACATTCCCGGAACGGTGAGAATTTCCCTTTCCTTTTACAATACCGAAGAAGAGCTTGATGCCTTCGAAAAATCCCTTGCCCGCGTGCTGAACATGCTGGACTGATTTTATCCGGGCGTGTCCCCGCCCTGCCTGTGGCAGAACGGGGCCGGGCCATTCGCTTCAATCTTTTTACGGCTGTTAACACGGGACAAGGTCAGAGACGCAATGTGTTGCGTCTCTACAACAAATAATGGCCGTAAAAAGGATTTTCGCTGCTGTCCCTCACGCGGAAATCGCACCATCGCCCTTAATGATGCTTTATACCAACAGGATCTTGCTTGATTCGGCCTTCCGCCCTTGTTTGGTGTTTTTCGCCTTCAGGATGTTAGCTGAAACGGTCATTAATGGTCATAAGGATCAACGAGGGAGAATAATTAGAATTCCGTCGATTACAGTTTGCAATATTCCTGTATTCAGACCTAATTTTCGAACCATGTGCCGAATCCAATTCAGCCGGGTTTTCCGCTTGTTCTTTTGTCTGGCTTTCTGGCATCCGGTCACCGCTTTTAGTCAGGATGAAAAGCCTGTTACCCGTGCCGTAGTCATCGGTATTTCAAAATACCGGAACCTTAGTGCAGGGTTGCAATTGAATTTTGCTGACAGGGATGCCCGCTCAATGTTCGACTTTATTTCACAGGGAGGATTCGGCCCTGTAAAACAGGAAAACATCCGTCTGCTCACCAATGAAACCGCCAATTTCGAACAGGTTCGAAATGCAGTTCTGCAGTCGCTTTACCACAAGGACGCAAAACCCGGTGACCATGTGATCATCTACTTTGCTGGGCACGGAGACATGCAGTCGGAATTTAACGCCCCCTTTCTCCTTACCCATGATGCCCCGGAAAACAAGGACTACCACCTTTACGGGGCTTTTGAAATTGATGAACTTCAAAAGCATGTGGGCCGGGCAGCTGCAAGGGGTCAGCGCATTACCCTGATTGTTGACGCCTGCCGCTCCGGCAAGATTTTTTCAGAAAACGGCTCAAAGCTGACGCTGCAGTCGCTGATCCGGGAATGGGAAAATGTTGTAAAAATCATTTCCTGCGGGCCGGATGAAAACAGTCTGGAAGGAAATCAGTGGGGCGGCGGCCATGGCGTTTTTACTTATTACCTGCTCCGGGCACTGGAAGGGCTGGCTGATGCAGATGCAGACAGAACCATTCGGGTATTCGAACTTAATGAATTCCTTGCCAAAAAAGTGAGGGAAGAAACCAACTTCAAACAGATTCCCAAATGCGTGGGATCCGATAAGAAAATTGTGGTTCAGGTTGGAGGTACGGTATCCGGAACTTCCGGGGCGGGTAAGGGAGAAACACGATCAAGGGCACTTGGTAATTTCCTAAGCTCAGAATCTATACAGATGCCGGAAATTGCAGGCAGTAAACGACATTTTCAGAATCTATATACCGGAAGGGATTCGCTTATAAAAGAAGCTCAGAATGCCATTCTAAACCACTTTTTCACCCCCGAATTTAAACAGCTTTCAGACTCAGTGAGCATTGACAGCTGTCCGCCTGTCAGGATTCCTTTCAGGCCGGGCTTCAGTCTGGAAGGACTTGCCGGTCAGGATTCATGCATTTATTTTATGCCCGATGGCAAATGGCGTCTTTATCACCTCAGCGAAGGTTTGAAGGTAGATTCCGGCAGCAGCTGGGAGTATAAAGTAAAAAATACAGCCCTGAACTGGCCCTGGCTGGTTTACCGTGAATACAAAGAAGATAAATTCACACTGCTGAACCTGAAAACCGGAAAAAGGAAATCCATTGATCCTGAAAACGGCAATTTCAGAATAAAAAAAATATGGATTAGTCCCACTGGAAAATACCTGGTAGCCATCAGCCAGCAAAATGGAATCCTGGTCTATGACTGTGAAAAAAACAAAGAAAAATATGAGTTGAAAAAAGCATTCCTTCAAACACCGGATCACATTCATTTTCATCCTCAGGAAACATCCTTCACTTTATTTTCCTTCTATAAATCGGGTCAGGTTTTATGGTTTCCTATGATAAAACCCTGGTCCGGAGGCAAGATGGTCTACACTTTCAAGGATGATATTAACGGAGACACCAGGCTGCTTACGGCTTCAGACAAACGAAGGAACGGTGTTATTTTTCAGGCAGGCAAAGGGCCGCTTTTTACCCTCCGGGATTATGCAGATTCAGTTTCCTTCATGGAACATTCCGGAAGACCGGAAATCCGAATTGAAAAACAAGCTCTCCGAATCCTGACTGCCTCCGGAAGACATGCTGACATTTCGCTTCAGGAAAAATCAACCCTTATTACAGTAAGGGGCAATGAGACGGTGGATATCCAGACCGAAAGTGCATTCCAGCGAAACCGGATTTTTGAAAGACCAGAGAACAGCGCCGAAGAACTAATTGCCCTTCTGCCTGACCATCATCCAGAAAAAAGGAGGCTGGAAATCCGGCTTGCCGAAGAACTTGAAATTTTTTCCGGAAGACCCATGGCTGAGTATACCACCAGCGGAAAGCTGGCACGGCCTGACAGCCTGAGCTTTTCCATTGCGATGCTTAAAAAGGCGGTCAAATTATATGGCGACAGCCTGCTTTCGGAAACTGCACTGAAAAAATCGCTTCTGTTCGACGGACTTCTTTATGCCTCGAAAACTTCAATTGCGGCCCGGGATTCTGCTCTGGCCTGTTTTTCCGAACTGAACAAGCGCTATCCCAAGGCAGCCTTTCCGCTGAATGCCATTGGAGAAGTTCTTCAAAAATCATTTAAAACAGCCGAAGCCAAAACCTTTTTGGAGAAGGCCCAGAAATTTACGCCGCAATGGATTCTTCCCAGTCAGAACATTCAGAAGGGCGAGCTGATGGAAGGGAACATTGAAAAAGCCAGGGCTTCCTTCGAGCAATTACTGGCAAGAAAGGATTTTACGCCGGCTGTTGCCCGGAATCTTGCTGAAATTTACTTCCGGTATGGCGACCTTAACCGGGCAAGCGCCATCCTGCGGAAAGCAGAAATCCGTTTTCCAGATGATGACGAAATCCTGTTTCTGAAAGCCCGCATCTTTTCAAGAAAAAAGAATTATGAAAAAGCATGGAGGAATATTTTCATGTTGCTAGAAAGGCATCCTGCAGGTGTAAAACCTGTAATTATCCTTGCTAACATGCCGGGAAAAATACAGCATCGCCTTAATGCCCTGAAAAAAGCTGCTTATCTCAATCCTTCGAATCAGGAGCTTGCCGCCTGCATTCTGCTGTTTCTCAATCAACATAAACTCATCAGCAAGGAAAAGAAACTGGCTGAGAATGCAATGCTGATGCTGGGCAATTACGATGAGGGCATTTTCTGGAAAGGCATGTTCAGACCAGACGGCAGCATCATTGAGGGAATACCTGATATTTCTGCTACCGGTTTAAGCTTTGAATCCTGGTTCGGAATTGCTGATAAACTATACGAATCAGGTTTTTTCAGGCAGTCTCTTTCAGTGCTTGAAAAAATGGAACAAAACTGGAAGAATTCCCTTCCCCTTTTGTTGCTTAAGGCCAAAAATCTCGCAGAAACGGCCGTACCTTCGGCTTGTCTCTCCATGCTGGATGATATTGACCAAAACAGAAAGACACTGAAAAATTCCCTGAATAAAGACAGCCTTGAACAGAATTTGCTTAAAAGGCTGGAAGACAGATTAAACTTCGGAAGCAGACCAGAGAATGAGAAAAAAACTTTCTTTCAGCCTGCCATGCTCATTTCCTGCGTGGATTCGGTCATCCGCATCAGGAACACCATGGGACTTCGGACGGATGATGCATACCTTGCCGGCTTCATGAATCTTCGAAACCGGGAACTCAGAAAGCACCTTGCCTCCAGAAGAAATCCACAGGGTTACGGACTATATACACCAACATCTTCAACCTGCGGAGAGGAGATGCTGCTCAGGGCAGCCTGCCTGTACCGGGCGGGAAACTATACCGCGGCAGACAAAGTTTACCGTGAATTGAAGGAGTACGACTCCGGAGATGCCAGGATTCCTGAACTGAAATATAAGTACAATAAGGATTCCAAAACTTATAAATCTGAATTTCGAAATCTTGCTTATTCCGGAAATGCAGATATTCAGCTGCATGAATTCGGGCCATTTCGCGTGCTCAGCAATGCAGAAAGCGGCGAACATTTGCTGAACTTGCCTTCCGGTTGTGAAAAGTTATTCCTTACCGGAAAAAATGGTATTGCATTGCTTAGTCTCCGGGATGCATCGGGTAAGCAGCTTCTGTTCAATCCTGAAACAGGCGACAGCCTCTTCAATTTCGGGCTTCAGACAATTTCGCTGGTCTGGAATCAGGAACTTCTGGATGGAAAAGCAATGCTTTCAGCCATTGCCAGATACGGAGATGGCTGGGGTATCATCCGTTCTGACGGAAAATGGTCGGTAGAAAATCAGCATCAGACATTTACCATATTAAACGGAAGCGGCAAAAATCTATTTGCATTTACAGATTCTACAGGAAAGACAGGCATTTACGATGGTGCCGGTAAGATGCTTCTCAAACCTGAACCCGGAATAATTAACTGGTGGAACGAAAACGCCATTGAACTTATCAGAAACGGTGTTCTCCATTGCTTTAACCTAAAGAAACAACAACTTACAAAAGGCAGCTGCGTGAGCGTGGAAGCAAGTAAACCAGGCTTTTCCGCCTCAAAGCCAACGGATGCCTATCTCGCCGGAAAAGAATATCCCTTTGGATTAAGGGCTGCACGCTATTATGAGTCATATGGCTATGCAGACAAAACAGAGCGATTCGTTATCAAACCTGAATTTGAGTCTGCAGGTGATTTTACCGAAGTAAATGGCGTCATTTTGGCAAATGTCAGGTTGAAAAACAAAGAGGGTTTTATCGACAGACAAGGAAAATTTATCATTATGCCAGATTTCGAACAAACAAGCCACACCTTCGAATCTTATCCGGTCGATGGCAGAACCATGCACCTGCTGATGGCCAGAAAAGGAAATCTTGAAGGTGTAATTGATGCCGAAGGAAAGGAAATTGTGCCTTTCCAATACAAAGAGATTCAATACCTCACTGCTTTTGGCAACAAAACCCTGCTTGTAGCAAGTACTGAAGAAGGCAGCAGCATTTATGATTTTGCCGGCAATCAGCTCGCTCCGGGCTTTTTCGATAACATACGGCATATTGGAGGTAAAGGAATATTCGAAATTAAGGATGAGGACGAAACACTGCTGTTCGACCTGGTGAAAAATGAATTCTTTAAGTTGCCTGAACAGGGCCGCTGATTTTGTTTTCAACATAATCATCAACTGCCTTTTACTGGTTATTCGCTGCCAGGAAAGCCTGCTTTTTTAATTCTCCCTTATTTTTCCGAAATAGGACCCGATTAAAACAAGCTACATGACAGCAGGCATACCTTGCGAAACCCGGGAAGGTGAAAACCGGGTGGCCGTTTCGGCCGAGATCGTGAAAAACATGAAAAAGGCCGGATATTCGGTGGCAATTGCCGCAGGAGCCGGTATCAGGGCAGGACAATCTGATGAAGCGTATCAGAATGCCGGAGCGGAAATTCTCTCTGGCAACGATGCCGTTTTTTCCGCCGCCGATGTGCTGCTGATGGTGAATCCGCCAAAACCGCAGGAAGCTGCGAAAATGAAGGAAGGGGCTGTGCTCATCTCCTACCTCTACGCCTACACCCAGCCGGAACTGGTAAAAGTCCTGCAGGAACGCAAAATTTCAGCCTTTGCCATGGACGCTGTGCCCCGTATTTCCCGCGCCCAGACCATGGATGCTCTGAGTTCGCAAGCAAATCTGGCAGGTTACAAGGCGGTAATCCTGGGTGCCGACGGACTGGGGAAAATATTTCCCCTCATGATGACGGCAGCCGGAAGCATCAAGCCTGCCAAAGTCCTGATTTTCGGAGCAGGTGTTGCCGGTCTGCAGGCCATTGCCACTGCCAAAAGGCTGGGCGCCGTTGTCGAATGCACGGATGTGCGGCCCGAAACCAAAGAGCAGGTAGAATCCCTGGGGGGTAAATTCCTGATGGTACAGGCTGAGGAAGGTGTAAAAACAGAAGGCGGCTATGCCCGCGAGGTTTCTGCCGAATACCTGCAGAAACAAAAAGAACTGGTCGCCAAACATGTAGCCGAGGCTGATCTTGTCATCACCACCGCACTTGTCATGGGCAAAAAAGCCCCGGTTCTGGTGACAGAAGAAATGGTGGCGAGCATGAAGCCGGGCTCTGTAATTGTAGACATGGCCGTGGAATCGGGTGGAAACTGTGCTTTATCCGAGCGCGGACAAATCGTTGATAAAAAAGGGATTACCATCATCGGTCTCGAAAATCTACCTTCCCTCCTGGCGGTGAATGCCTCCGAACTCTATGCCCGCAACATCTGGGCCCTCCTCTCCCACCTTGCCGGGCCGGATGGCTTAAAGTGGGAAATGGAAGAGGAAATTACCAAAGGCTGCCTCATTACACACAAAAGCGAACTGATTCACGAGTTCACCCGCAATATTCTTCAGTCACAAAACGCATAAGATACCAATGGAACAGGCACTTGCATTCATCAGTCAGTACCGGGATGTGATTTACATCCTGATTTTATCCGTCATCGTCGGCGTGGAGGTCATCGGCAAAGTTCCTTCCGCCCTGCACACGCCGCTGATGTCCGGTGCCAATGCCATTCACGGGGTTGTCATCATCGGTGCCATCATTGTAATGGGCCAGGCTTCGCCGGATAATATTGCTGCCCTGATCATTGGCTTTCTGGCGGTGATTCTGGGTACCCTCAATGTAGTAGGCGGCTTTGTGGTGACAGACCGCATGCTTGAAATGTTCCGCAAAAAGAAGTAAGCTCGTAACCAAATGGAAAACAATTTTTTACAACTCATTTACCTGCTGGCTTCTGTCTCCTTTATTGTCGGGCTCAAAATGCTTTCCGGCCCGAAAACCGCAAGGCAGGGTAATTTCCTGGCTGCCGCCGGAATGGGCCTGGCTGTACTGGCAACCATTTTTCTGTATCAGGGACATGAAGGTCCGCTTGGTAACCGCCTCTGGATTTTTGCCGGCATTGCCATCGGCAGCATTTTAGGAACATTGTCTGCAAAGCGTGTGAAAATGACGGCCATGCCACAGATGGTGAGCCTGTTCAATGGGATGGGAGGCGCCTGTGCTGCGGCCATATCCCTGATTGAATTTAGCCACCTGAGCCCGGAATCACCGGCAGGCATCACCTTTGTGGTGGTGGCAGGACTGGTGATTGGTTCGGTTTCCTTTTCCGGCTCCATTATCGCCTATGCCAAGCTTCAGGAGCTAATGAAATCCGTCATCAAACTACCTGTTCACAACCTGCTGAACAGCGGCATGCTCATCGCCATTTCAGTGCTTTGTGTGGATATCTGTTTCGGCAACATCAGTCCCGGACTTTTTTACCTGCTTTTTGCGCTTTCTCTGGGCTACGGAGTACTGTTTGTGATTCCCATCGGAGGTGCTGATATGCCAGTGGTGATTTCCCTTTTGAACTCCTTCACCGGCGTTGCAGCTGCCTTCGGTGGTTTTCTCTACGATAACCAGGTGATGCAGACCGGCGGAATTCTGGTGGGTTCGGCCGGCACACTTCTCACGGTTCTCATGTGCAATGCCATGAACCGCTCGCTTACGAATGTGCTATTCGGCTCTTTTGGATCAGGTTCTGCAGCAGCCGCTCAAAGCGGTTCCAAAGGAGAGATGAACATCAAATCTACCAACGCTTCAGATGTTGCCCTTATTATGCACTATGCCCAGAAGGTAATCATTGTGCCAGGTTACGGCCTTGCGGTGGCTCAGGCCCAGCATGTGATTCATGAAATGGAAGAGCTTCTGGAGAAAAACGGAGTTACTGTTAAATACGCCATTCACCCGGTAGCCGGTCGTATGCCCGGCCACATGAATGTGCTGCTGGCTGAATCCAATGTAGCCTACGATAAGCTGGTAGAAATGGAGGAAATCAACGAAGAATTCGCAACCGCCGATGTGGTGTATGTAGTGGGAGCCAACGATGTGGTAAACCCGGCTGCGCGGCATGACCCTGCGAGTCCGATTTTCGGCATGCCGATTCTGGATGTGGACAAGGCCAAAACGGTAGTGGTAAGTAAAAGATCAATGGCAGCCGGCTACGCCGGAATTGAAAACGAATTGTTTGGTTATCCAAACTGCCTGATGCTATTCGGCGATGCAAAGAAGACGCTCACTGAGGTGGTGTCGGAGCTCAAGGCTCTTTAATCCAATCGGCATCACAAAGTAATTTGACCAATCTGCTTTGTATTTTTCAGCATTGGTTTTACTTTCACATTTGAAAGTGCTTTTGGCGCTTAGGGTCTACCAAAGGAAACAAACATGAAGAATGCCAGATCTTTCCTCATCCGACGAGGTTTGATGTACTACTTCATCATGATTCTGCTGTTTTCACTCGGAATGGCAAAAGTTCTCGAAGAAGGCAAGCTTCTTCAGAATCACGGCTGGAACCAACTGAATTCTGTATCAGAGTATAATATTGAACCCTCCCTTCATGGAGCAGAACATAATTCATCATTTTCCGGAATTTTCATTGAAGGCCCTCTTCGGGAACTAAGTCAAAATCTTTCAAATCCGCTCAGCATTGCGCTTTTTCAAATCATCATAATCATTTCCTTCTCCCGGATTTTTTCCTACCTGATGCGGCAGGTCGGACAGCCTGCTGTCATCGGAGAAATCCTGGCCGGTATTTTCCTCGGCCCTTCCCTGCTCGGCACACTTTTCCCTGAGGCATGGGCAGCCACCTTTCCACTGTCCAGCCT
>Ga0315900_10005635_pt1 | contig 17145 bp, 15 predicted proteins | sample LakEriMetagenome_FD_203521 | JGI IMG/M metagenome (GOLD analysis project Ga0315900, IMG submission 203521) | Freshwater fungal communities from buoy surface, Lake Erie, Ohio, United States - Buoy 12 MA114 | ecosystem: Environmental > Aquatic > Freshwater > Lake > Lake biofilm | place: USA: Lake... | reverse complement strand
GGTCCCCGCCGAGCAGCTCGCCCCCATCACCGAAAAACTCGCCTCCCTGAAGAGCTCCATCGAAGCCAACGACACCGACGCGATGAAGGCCAAGACCGAGGAGATCGAAAAACTCTTCGCCGCCGCCTACCAAGCCGCTGCCGCCGCAGGCGCCGGTGCTCCCGGTGGCATGCCCGACATGGGTGGCGCAGGCCCCGATGTCGCCGCCGCCGAGCCGAAGTCCCAAGACAAAGGCAAGGTCGTCGATGCCGACTTCGAAGTCGTGGACAAGGACAAGTAATCCAACCTATCCCAAGGAGCGCCGATAACGCCGTCGGCGCTCCCCTGTTCACTCCACATTTTTACTGTTGCTGTCTTAATCGCGATGAGTCTGGAAGCCCTCAAGGAACTGTCTGCTCTCGATGCGGAGGCGAAAAGCCTTCTGCATCGATACGACCAGTTGCTGCTGGACCGCCGCCGCCGTTATCTCTCGCAGATTGTGGAGTGCTTCGCCGGGCTCACGGAAGCCGAGGGTTTCCGCATCAAACGCGATCCCATGGGAGTCAGCGCGCGATTATCTGATACGGAGCTGGCCATCAGCGGCACCGATCCTTCCCATATCCTCGTCGAGGCGCAGGCGAAGTATGTCATCACCTGCTCCCTGGCCGCGAATCGTGCCTATGGCATCCTGCTTTGCCGCCAGCCATTGGTGGAGTTCACCAATCAAAGCTCCGACACGAATGACCAGATCACGAACAAGAGGCTGGAGATCCAGTACCTGAAGTCGCTCATCGAAAACCAGAGCAACGACCAGTGGTATGTCATCGGCCGCCTGGAAACCATGGGAGACAATCTCACCATGGTCGGAGCGCAGCCGCAGTTCGAATCCTTCCAAACCTTCGACCAGGCGGTGCGCACCGCCCTGCGAGAAATCTCAAACGCCGCCATCGCCCCCCGCGCCGCATGAAGACGCTCCTTCTACTCATCGTCGCGGCGACGGCCCTCGCCTCCTGCGGCAAAAAAACCGAAGAACCCGCGAAAACGGCCGAAAAGCCGGCCACCGCAAAAGCAGCGGCTGTTTCCGACACTCGCATCGAAAGTGAGATTACCAACGCGCTCAGTGGCACTGCGCCTGCGGTGCCGAGCGCCGGTGACCTCCAGCGCGAGGCCGAGAGCATCATCGAGAAGTATCCCGGCAAAACGGCCGCTGATCTCCTCAACGTGTCCGAGGTGAACACGAAGCTGCGCAACCTGCTCGGCAAACTCGCCCAGGACAAGGCCTTGCAGCAGCGCATCAACGGCAGCGTCGATCTCGCTGCTCAGATCAAAGGTCTCGAAGGCGCTGCGAAGCTCGATCTCGACATCAAGGGCTACGACAAGGCCCGCACCAGCCGCATGCTCCAGGCAGCGCTCTCCGAAGACCCGCAGCAGCTCGTGGCCTTCCTCGTCGGCGAGATTGGCGAGGCCGCGCCGGATTTGAGCTTCGGCGGCATGGAGCGCGCGCCGAACGGTGTATCCATCGTCCCCAATCCTGCGGCCCAACTCCCGGCCGGCACTCCAAAAACTCCCGATCAGCCTGATTGAACCCCTTTCCGCCCGGCCAGCCGCCACACCCAACCTTGTGTGACAGCAGGCCGGGCAGACAACCCGAAACCAAACCAGAAACCACAACCCTCAAAAGCAAAAAGCAGACCAACTATGGCTACCTCCATCACCCCGCTCGGCCGTCGCGTCCTCGTGAAGCGTTCCTCCAGCGAAGAAAAGACCGCCGGCGGCATCTTCCTCCCCGACACCGCCAAGGAAAAACCCCAGGAAGCTGAAGTGCTCGCGCTCGGCACCGGCAAGGACGACGAAGGCAACGATGTCACCAAGCTCTTCACCGTGAAGAAGGGTGACAAGGTCCTCATCTCCAAGTACGGCGGCACCGAAGTGAAGCTCAACGGCGACGACGTCCTCATCATCAACGAAACCGACATCCTCGGCATCATTGCTTAATCCCCACCACTCAACCCCCTGACCCAACACACATCCACTTATGGCTAAACAACTCAACTTCGACGAAACCGCCCGCCAGGCCCTCCTGCGCGGCGTCACCAAGCTCGCCAAGGCCGTGAAGGCCACGCTCGGCCCTGCCGGCCGCAACGTCATCCTCGAGAAGAAATTCGGCTCCCCCACGATCACCAAGGACGGTGTCACCGTGGCCAAGGAAATCGAACTTCCTGATCCCTATGAAAACATGGGCGCCCAGCTCATCAAGGAAGTCTCCTCCAAGACCTCCGACATCGCTGGCGACGGTACCACCACCGCAACCGTGCTTGCCGAGGCCATCTACTCCGAAGGCCTTCGCAACGTCACCGCTGGTGCGAACCCAACCTCGCTTCAACGCGGCATCCTGAAGGCCACTGAGGCCATCGTTGCCAAGCTGAAGGAAATCTCCACCCCCGTGAAGGACAGCAAGGAAGTGGCCCAGGTCGCGACCGTGTCCGCCAACTGGGACGCCAGCATCGGCAACATCATCGCCGAGGCCATGGACAAAGTGGGCAAGGAAGGCACCATCACCGTCGAAGAAGCCAAGAGCATCGAAACGACTCTCGAAGTCGTCGAAGGCATGCAGTTCGACAAAGGCTACCTCTCCCCTTACTTCGTCACCAATCCGGAGACGATGGAGTGCAACCTCGAGAACGCCTACATCCTCATCAACGAGAAGAAGGTCAGCAACCTCAAGGACATGCTGCCTCTGCTTGAGAAGGTCGCTCGCTCCGGCAAGCCCCTCCTCATCATCGCGGAAGACGTCGAAGGTGAAGCCCTTGCCACGCTCGTCGTGAACAAGCTGCGCGGCACCCTCAACATCGTTGCCGTGAAGGCTCCTGGCTTCGGCGACCGCCGCAAGGCCATGCTCGAAGACATCGCCATCCTTACTGGCGGCCGCTGCATCACCGAAGACCTCGGCATCAAGCTCGAGAACATCGAGCTCACCGACCTCGGCCGTGCGAAGCGCATCACCATCGGCAAGGAAAACACCGTCATCGTCGAGGGCGAAGGCTCTTCCGACGCCATCGCCGGACGCGTTTCCCAGATCAAGAACCAGATCGCCGAAACCACCAGCGACTACGACCGTGAGAAGCTCCAGGAGCGTCTCGCCAAGCTCGCCGGCGGCGTGGCCGTCATCAACGTCGGTGCTGCCACCGAAACGGAGATGAAGGAAAAGAAAGCCCGCGTCGAAGACGCCCTGCACGCCACCCGTGCGGCCGTCGAAGAAGGCATCGTCCCTGGCGGCGGTGTCGCTCTCATTCGCGCTCAGGCCGCCCTCGGCGACCTCAAGCTCAGCGGTGACGAGAAGACCGGTGCTGACATCGTCGCTCGTGCGATCGAAGCCCCGCTTCGTCAGCTTGCTGCCAACGCTGGCGTCGAAGGCGCCCTCGTGGTTGAGCAGGTGAAGCGCGGCAAAGGCAACGAAGGCTACAACGTTGCCACCGGCAAGTATGAAGACCTCATCAAGGCTGGCGTCGTTGACCCTGCCAAGGTGACCCGCAGCGCGCTTCAGCACGCCGCCTCCATCTCCGGTCTGCTTCTGACCACCGAGTGCCTCATCGCCGACATCCCGAAAGAGGAGAAGGCAGACGCCGGTCACAGCCACGACCACGGCGGCATGATGTAATGCCACTTTGATCGCGAGGCGACCCAACCCGCCTCGCGATTCAAAAACCCAAAACCCTCACGCGGCCCGGAAGCAATTCCGGGCCGCTTTTTGTCTCCGCCGAGCGTAATTTGAGGCATGGCGGTTAACACCTTGCAGACGAAGCAGATCATCCGGGCAAGCGTGGCGGAGGCATGGTCATTTTTCTCGAACCCGCGCAATCTGGCAAAGATCACGCCGCCTGAGATGGGTTTTGAAGTGCTGACACCGGACCTGCCGGAGCGGATTTATGCGGGGATGATGATCGCGTATCGCGTGCGGCCATTGTTTGGCCTGCCGATGACGTGGCTGTCAGAAATCACGCTGGTGGAGGAAGGCGTGCGGTTCATCGACGAGCAGCGTGTCGGACCTTATGCCGTGTGGCATCATGAGCATGCGTTTCACGACCTCGGCGATGGACGCGTCGAGATGAAGGACCGGGCGACGTATGTGCTTCCGTTCGCACCGCTGGGTGATCTGGCGCATGCGATGCTGGTGAAGCCGCAGCTTGCAAAAATCTTCGCGTTTCGTGAAAAAGCGGTGCGGGAGATCTTTCCAGGCTGAAACGACTTCAGCGGCTCACACGGCACTGCGGCATGACTTTCTGAAACTCGGCGGCGGCCTGGGCAGTGACGGCGGTGCCGGCGAGGTTGAGGCTGGAGAGCTTTTTGAGCGATTTGAGTTTCATCAGGCCCGCGTCGCTGAACTTCGTGGTGCTAAAGTCGAGGCTCGCCAGATTTGGCATCGTCGCGAGGATTCCTGCGGACTCGTCGTCGAAAGAGGAACCGGAGACATTCAAAGTGACGAGAGTTTTGAGGTTGGAAAAGCTGGCATAGCCAGCGGCGGTCAGCTTTTGGGAGCTGATGCGGAGCGCCTGGAGTTTTTTGAAGCTGCTGATGGCCTTCAAGCCCTCGTCAGTGATGCCGCTGCCGAGAAGTTCGAGATTCGTGATGGAGGCGGCACCGGCGATCTTGTCAAAACCCCGGCCGGTGAGGTTCTCCGCATACTGGATGGCGAGGTAGTCGAGCTTTTTGAGCGGGGCGATGTGGACAAGCACACGATCCGTGAGCCCGTTCACGCCTTCAAAGTTCAGGAAGGCCAGCTCGTCGTTGTTGGCGAGGAAGGCGAACGCCGCGTCGCTCAAACCGTTTTGCATCGGGCGGAAATGGGCGCGGCGCAGGTCACGCAGGCCGTTGAGGGCGGCAAAGTCGGCATCCTGCGCGGGCGGGAGCACAGAATTGAGGCGGTCGAAGATGAGTTCGAGGATGTCGAACTTGCCGGTGGGGATTTCCGCGGGCTTCGATACGGGCGGGGTGGTGATGCCGTTTTTGAAAGCGATGAAGTAGCCGCCGTTGTTCACGAGATACTCGGCCGCGACACGCCAGGAACTGCCGCCGGGCGGTGCCTTGGGAGCGGGTGTGAGCGTGGTTTTGGGCGTGGCGGCTGTGGCGGCCACTGCGGCAGCTACCGCAGGCTTCTGCGCGGCGATCTCGGCGCGCAAGGACTGGACATTGACCGCGTCGGCTGTTTTGCCCGCCTTGGTCAGCTCCGCGATGTAGGCGTCGATGGCTCTGAGGTAGAGGTCATAAAGCGGCGCGGCCTTCGCATTGCGCTCGGCGATGATTTTGGCAAAAGCACCGCGATAGGTGGCGCGGAGGGCCTTGAGGGCGGGAGTGGTTTCGGGCGCATCCTCGGCAGGAACAGGCTCGCCTTTTTCGATGAGCGCCTTTTCCGCATCAAGCATGGTCACTTCAAAGAGGCTGCCTTTGGCCTGCGCGGCGGCCCGGGCGCGGGCGATGCCGTTGGCAACGTAGCTTTGATTCAATGCGGCAAGCGCGGCGAGGAAAGGCTGCTGCGCGTCGGTGTCATGGCGGCTGCGGAAGACCGTCTCGAGCTTGCCGAGCTGAGGATGGGCGGCAAGAAACTCCGCCCAGTCCCATTCAACAAGAAAAGGAACTTTCAGGCGGGGAGGAGCGTCATCCCAACCACTGGGACCCACATAGTAAGCCAGATGATTATCCGTGGTCGTCTTCGGGGGATTTCCCGGCCATAGAGCCATGTCGAAAGGTTCCCCGGTAATCCACGACCACGGGCCACCTTCCGGCGCTCGGTAGCCGCCGAGGAAGACATGGGTGCAAGTGCCCTTCAGCGGTGATAGTGACTGATGCAGCCAATCCCGTTCCTGCTTGCTGGTGATGGTGGCCAAATGCCCGCCCATGGATTCTGCTTTGGCTTTCGCTTCTTCCCAGAGGAGTTCTTCGTTGATGAATTGATAGCGGTGGCCGCCGTAGGTGTGGACGGCTCCTGATTTGAAGTCGGCCGCAGGCCCCATGGCAGCCACAGTGGGCGACGCTGGCGAAGGTGTCGCAGGAACGGCTGCGGGCATCGCGGGTGTGCTGCTGGCCACGGTGGCAGGCTGGGGCGGTGCTGGCGGAGCACCGGGCGGTGCAGGTTCCAGCTTTCGGATGCGCAGGTTGCGGAAGTAACTCATGCCCATGTTGTTCACCAGAACGATGCGACCGCTGGCACCGGCCTTGCCAGGGCGGACATTTGGATTGCGCGCGGAGTCGGCTTGCAGGCGCTCCTGAAAGGACGGGGAACTCACGTCATACTCCAACACCTTCACGTCATTGACCCAATGTTCGCGGAGGCTGCCACGCACGATGAGGCGCACGGTGTTCCATTCCTCGATCTTCACCGACGCGGCCGCCATTGGCAGGTCCAGGTTCATGAGCTCCCCGCAGCGTTCAGGCCTCAAGGCGGGTGAGCACAGGCGCATGCGCAGCGCGTCCTGGTATTCCACGGGTCCGCTGTGGTAGGCGATGGCACCATTGCCCCTGGGGGCCGGTTTCCACTCCAGCCGCAGCTCGAAGTCGCCATATTCCTCGGGGGACCACAGGCCCGACGATGGTACGTTGCAGGCGATGCCACCGCCCAAAAATGACCATGTCGGATTCGGCGGTGTCCCATCCGGGCCCGTCCAACCAGAATAATCATTCTCCGATTTAAAGAGCGGCGTGAAGCCTTCCTCAAGTGGTGCAGGCGGGGAACTGACTTCTCCAGTGCTCGTGGTGACGGGGGCGGGTGCCGCAGGCATGTCCGGGGGCTCAATCGGCGCGGGGGCGTCTTTTGCGACCTGGGGAGTGGCAGGGCCAGCCGCTGGAGACGAGGTGGGTGCCGCGCTGCCACTTTGCGGTTTTTTCTCTCCACCCGTGAACATGACATACAGGCCCGCGACGAGGAAGATGCTGGCGGCGAGGCCCAGAATGGGGCCGAGGCTGGAAGTGATTTTCTTCTTAGCAGCCGCTTGGGGCTCGTTCGGAGCCGCCTCCTGCTGCTTTTGTGCCCGCGTGGCTTTTGCGGCAGCTTCTGCGGCGGCCTGCTGCTGGGCGATGAGCGCGGAGCGGGGCAAAGTCAGGATCGTGTCGAGATCACGGCGAAGTTCGGCGGCGGTCTGGTAGCGCACGTCGCGATCTGTCTGCATCGCCTTGGTGATGATGGCGTCGAAGCGCGGATCGGTGCCCATGCGCTGGCCCGGCAGCGTCCAGATGCCGCGCGGGATTTCGCCGGTGAGCATCTGGTAAAGCATCACGCCGATGGCATACAAGTCCGCGCGGCCATCCAGCGGAACGCCGGGAATCAATGCCTCGGGCGCGACGAAGTCGGGCGTGCCCATCGCCATGTTTGTCTTCGTCAGGCCGCTCTGGCCCGCGTCGCTCTGCTTGGCGAGGCCGAAGTCGGCCACTTTCACCGCGCCGTCCATGTTGATGAGGATGTTCGCCGGTTTGATGTCGCGATGGATGACACCGTTTTTGTGCGCGTAGTTCAGCGCGTCGCAGACGTGCGCGGTGATGGAGAGCGCGTAGTCCTCCGGCAGTTTGCCCTGGGAGGCGATCATCTGGGAGACATCGGTGCCGTTGATGAACTCCATGACGAAATAGAGCAGGCCGCTCTCCGTCTCGCCGAAGTCATACACGTTGACGATGCTCGGGTGGTTGAGCCGCGCCATGGTGCGCGCCTCGTTCTTGAAGCGTTCAAGGAAATTCGCGTCTTCGTTGTCGATCAGATCGCTGGGGAGGACCTTGATGGCCACCAGGCGGTCCAGGGAGACTTGCAGGGCCTTGTACACCGCGCCCATGCCGCCGCGGCCGAGCAGGCACTCGAACTGATACTGCGGCAGCATGGCCTGCATCTCCTCCAGCGTGGGCGGCTGCCAGCCGGTGGTGGGTTTGGAGCCGGAGGGAGATGAACTCATGGCGCTTGAAGAAGAAAATTCAGCGAAGGCTAGCGCAAATAGCAAGCCGATGGCGAGTAAAACTTCGTATCACGGGTGTGACATGGATTTCCCGTCACATTCGTGTCATACAGGAGCGTCACCCGCGTCACCCAGCGGAAAATGAATGGAAAGCGCCATCGCCGGCCAGCTCGAAGCTTTGCATCCCGACTCGTTCGGGTGGGCGCTGCACTGCTGCTGCGGCGATCATGCCCGCGCGGAAGACGTGCTGCAAAACGCCTACCTCAAACTCGCGCGGGGGCGTGCGCAACACGACGGCACCTCCAGCTTCAAAACCTGGTGGTTCGGCGTGATCCGCTTCACGGCACACGAGGAGTTCCGCCGGCTGCGCTATCGCGAGTCACTCGTGGGCAAGCTGCTGGCTCAGCTCACGGGCGACGCGCACGATCCGCGTCCCTCGCCTGTGCGAAAGCTGGAGATGGACGAACGCGCCGCCGAATTGCGGCGCTGTCTGGCGCAGTTGCCCGCGCGGCAGGCAGAGGTGCTGCATCTCGTGTTTTACCAGGATCTCACCATCAGCGAGGCGGCGGATGTGATGCGCGTGGGCATCGGTTCCGCACGCCAGCATTACGAACGCGGCAAGGCGCGCCTGCGCGCGCTGCTGCAACCCGAATCCTCCCATGAAACTGCCTCCTGATGACGATCTTCGCGCGATCTTCGCGCTTCAACGCCGCTGCGATCGTGAGGACGCTCCCGCATGGCGCGATGAATGGTTGCGCGCACCTGCACAGTGTCAGCGTGTGTTGCGCGGATGGATTCCCGTGGCTCTCGCCACCGCCTGCATCGTCTTCGCCGCCGTCTTTTTCGCTCATTCACCGCGGCTGGAGCCGAAACTGAGCGAACTGCCGCCGCTGTTCGACGCGCCGCCTGCGGAACTGTTCGCTGAAGTCACGCCGCCGCTGCTGGCTTTCGAGTCACCCTCTGATTTCCTGCTTCCCGACCACATCAACCGCTGACCCTCATGAAAAACATCGTCTGCTCCCTGCTCCTGTTCACGGCGGCCGCCTCAAAGGCCGCGAATGTCGAAGATTGGCTGAAAAGCGGCCTGCTGCATCCCGACCTCATTGCTTCCGTGCGAGATGAGCTCGCGTTGAGCGAAGAGCAGCAGACAAAGCTGAACGCGCAGCTCGGCGAGACCCGGAAACAGGCCGAACCGCTCGAACAGGCGGTCAAGGAGCAGCAAAAAGCGCTCAACCATCTCCTGCGTGATGCCGGCACCACGGCTGACGCCGCGTCCGCGCAGCTTGCTAAATTGATCGAGGCCGAGGCGGCGGTGAAGCAACTGCAACTGCGCACCCTCATCAGCATCCGCGATGTTTTGACACCGGAGCAATTGCAAAAGGCGCAGAAGCTCGGCCCGCCGAAAATGGCGGCGGCGGCGCGCGGGGGTGATCTGGAGTCAAAGATGAAAGAAAAAGCGGGCAAGCTGAGGGCCGCTGTCGAAGCGCTGGGCATTCCGCCCACGGAGGCGATGAAGGCACGCGGTGGCGAGATCGAGCAGCTCATCAAAAGCGGCCAGTTCGCCGAGGCGGATGCCGCGCTGGACAAGTTGATCGAGGATTCGCACTTCAAGGAGCTGGAGGCCGAGGCAGACAAGGTGGACTTCTCCAAGTTCGAGCCGGGCAACACGGATGTGGAGACGCTGCGCCAGCGTTTTGAGGCCCTGCAAGTCGCGGGGCAGGAGATCATCAACCTGCCGCTGCTGCGGGAGATGATTCAGGCCAAGGAAGCCTTTGAAGAGGCCAAGGCCGCCCAGGATGCGGAAAAAGTAGGCCGCATTCTCACCTACGCGGAGGGTAAGGTGAAGAAATGACCGCATGGCATCCCCGTTGCGTTTTGGCCGCGCAAGCCCGGCTTAACTCGTAAAAAAGATTCGTTTGCCTTTGGCACGTTTCGGGCGATAGAGCCAATCAGGTCACCTGTTAAGGGTCAGGCTCAGTCGTTCATCAGGTGATACAAGCGTTGGTGTTCATGAGTTTTGGCGCGAAGACGGCAGCCGCACTCAACAACGATATGAATACCAAGATGTATGTGGGCAATCTGCCCTTCGCCGCTCAGGAACAAGATGTCCGCGAGCTGTTCTCTCAATACGGTGGCGTCACCGAAGTCTTCCTGCCGATGGACCGCGAGAGCGGCCGCCCGCGCGGTTTTGCCTTCGTGACGATGGACTCTCCCGAGGCCATGAATGCCGCGATCAACGCACAGAACGGCCAGGAGTTCCTGGGCCGCAAGCTCGCCATCAATGAAGCCCGTCCGCGTGAGGAACGCCCGGGTGGTTTTGGCGGCGGCGGTGGTGGTCGTGGCGGCTACGGTGGTGGCGGCGGTGGCGGTGGCCGTGGCGGCTACGGTGGTGGCGGCGGCGGCTACGGTGGTGGCGGCGGCGGTGGCCGTGGTGGCTACGGCGGCGGTGGTGGCGGCGGCGGCAAGCGCTTTGACCGTGGCAACCGTGGCGGCCGTGATGGCGGCGACGAAGGCGGCGGCTGGTAAGCCCCCGCTTCACTGCAAAGTCAGTTTCTCAACCCGTGATGTGGTTCAAGGCTCACGAGCCTTCCTGCATCACGGGTTTTTCTGCATTCACAAAGAGCGCGAACGCTCCGGCGAGCACAAACGCGCCCGCGCAGAGCCACACGCCCTCGTGGAAGTCGTGGTTCGTGTCGAAGGACTTCAAAACGGCGCTGAAGAGCATCGGCATGATCGCAGCACCGAAGTTGCCCCACATGTTGCCCCAGCCGAAGAGCTGCGCCTGGCATTTGCCGCTGATGTCCTGCATGAAGGTCCACATCGCGGGCAGGCCGAGATCGGCGAAAAAGGTGACCGCGCCGAAGGCGATGGCCATGCCCCAGGCCGAGTCCATCTGAAGCGCGAGGATGTAGAGCGCCGCCGCGCCGAATTTGGTCAGCGACATCGGCAGCATGCGCCCGAGCCGCCTGCCGTGGCGCTTCGAGATGTAATCCGTCATCAATCCTCCCACTGGCAGCGCCAGGATGCCGATGGTCAGCGCCCCGGTGGTGATGAGGCCGGTCATGCCATCATCGAGGTGTTTCACTTTCTTCAGGTAATCGGGCAGTGACAGGATCAGGAAGGCCCAGCCGATGTTGGTGAAGAACTGCACGCCGTTCGCCATCCAGAGATTTTTGCTCCGGCAGGCGGCGAGGAGCGGGAAACGCCTTGGCGGATCCTTGATGGGTTGAAAATCGCCGCGCCCCTCGGCCATGAGCGCGATTTCCGCGTCATTGCAGCGCGGATGGAGCCGCGGATGCTCACGAAAGACCGCCCAGTAGCACGCCGCCACCAAAATGCCGACCACGCCGTAGAGCCAGCCGGCCCAGCGCCAGTCACCGGCCTGCAAAATCACAAATGCCGTCAATCCGGGGGCCGCCGCGCCCCCGACACGACCGCCCCACGAGATCACGCTGCTGGCGAAGCCGCGGGACTCGATGTGCGCCCAGCGTGTCATCAGTCCGCTGCTGGCAGGATAGTAGCCCGCCTCCGCGAGACCGCACAGCATGCGCGCGGCAAACAAGGTCCAGAACCCCATCGCAAAACTCGTCGCCGCAGTGAAGAACGACCACGCCGCGATGTAAATCGTGATGAGCATGCGCGCGCCGAAGCGGTCGCTCAGCCAGCCTGCGGGCACCTGAAACAACGCATAGGCCCAGAAAAACGCACCCTTGATGCCGTCGATCTGGCCTTGGTCGAGATGGATGCTCTTTTGAAACGAGTCCGAGCTGAGGATGTTCGCCAGGCAGATGCGGTCCAGATACATCAGGAAGGCCACCATGGTCGCCGTGGCGAGGATTTGGTGGCGGACGGCGGTGGGGCGGGATGAGGACGACATCGTGGAGACAAGACGCTCGATTTCCGCCAGCCCTAGCAGGATTCCGGCTTGCTGAACAGACGGAAGGCGTGCAAGGGGCCGGGCGAGGACGCGCAAAACGGGTGCATTGAATGCGGTTGCGCACCCGTCCCGTCTCACGAACATCCCCCACCATGACTGCCATCAAAAATCTCACCGCACTGCTCGTGCTTAGCTTTCTCGCCTCCGGCGTGCTGGGCTGGTTCCTTTTCCAGTCACGTTCCGACCTCTCCGTCCTGCGCTCCGGCATGGAGCAGCTCAAAACCGAGCACGCCGAGGCGCTGAAGGCGAAGGAGGCCGAGTTCCAGCGCACGCTCGACTCCCAGGCCGCGCAGCATCAGAAGATGATCACCGCGCTCAACGAGGAGAACGAGAAGAAGATCGACGCCCTGCGCAAAGGCGAGCGCCAGCGTCTGGCCACCGCCGCGAAGGAATTTGAGAACATTTTCGAGGGGAACAAGACCACGCTGCAATACATCGACCTGCTGGAGGACAAGGTGAAGGCCGGGCAGGCGCTCTCGAAGGCCGAGGTCGAAAAGCTGACCATCATCACCACGGGCCTTGGCTATCTCAAAAAGCAGTATCAGAAGCCCATGCAGGAGTTCCAGGAGCTGGTGAGCTATTTTGAGTCCCAGGCGAACAAACATCTCGAAAAACCGAAGGGCGGCTTCTTCAAGCGGATCTTCAGCAAGGAGTTTCGCGAGCAGGAGAAGGAGTATCTCCGCCAGGAGGGCGCGAAGGAGGCCTTCGAGCAGGCGCAGGGCAAATTCACCAGCGTTTATGCCTCCGCGCAGAAGGTCATGTCCGGGGTGAACCTCGACGCCGACGCGCAAATCCAGAAACTGCACGCCTACATCGACGACAAGCAGCAAATGAACGCCGAGGATCTGACCTCGTTCTTTGACAAGGCCCGCAAGGCACTGCGCACGCACCAGGACGTGCTCGACTTCGAGCCGGAAGCGCCGCCGCTCCCCGCCCCGAAGCCGCAGCCTTGATTTTTTCCTCCTGAAATCCGCCCTGCGTCGCTGGTGAAAGGAAAGGTTGCCTTCCGCCCCGCGTTTTGGCTACCCTCTTGATATTCCGTGCCGCGTCCGCCAGGGCGCGGCATTTTTCACTCTCTCAATCCTCTCTCAACCATGCAAACGAACCCACAACCAACGTCCCGCCGCACCTTCATCCGCGGCACTGTCGCCGGCACCGCCGGTCTTGTCGCCTCCAGAGCCTTTTCAGCGCCCATTGGTGCCAACGGTGACGTTCGTGTGGCGGTCATCGGCTTCAACGGACGCGGCGCGGGCCACATCAAGAGCCTGGAGGAAATCCCCGGCGTGCGCATCGTCGCCCTCTGTGATGTGGACGCCAACGTCCTCGCGAAGGGAGTCGCCAACCAGGCGAAGAAAAACAACACCGTCACCGCCTACACCGATTATCGGAAGCTCGTGCTCGATCCCGAGGTGGACGCCGTCACCATCGCCACGCCGAACCACACGCACACCCTCATCGCCATGACGGCCATGGCCGCGGGCAAGCACGTCTATGTGGAAAAGCCCGTCTGCCACAACATCTGGGAAGGCCGCCAGCTCCTGAACGCCGCCGAAAAAGTCGCCAAGAAAGGCATCGTCGTTCAGCACGGCATGCAGCGCCGTTCCAGCCCCGGATGGCAGCAGGCCATGGACTGGGTCAAAGAAGGCCACATCGGCAAGGTCACGCTCTCGCGCGGCATTAATTTCAAGTCACGCAACTCCATTGGCAAGGTGGAGGCTCCGGTCGAACCGAAGGACGGCATGATCAAGGGCACCTTCCATGACCCGCGCAACGTGAAGACCAATCCCAAGGGTGCGCCGCAGGAGGTGGACGTGGACTACAAGCTGTGGGCGGGTCCGCGCGGCGTCGTTCCTGTGAACCGCACGCAATTCCACTATGACTGGCACTGGCAGTGGGCTTTTGGCAATGGCGACATCGGCAACCAAGGACCGCACCAGACCGACGTCGGTCGCTGGGCGTTGGGCAACCCGGAACTGCTGCCCAAGCGCGTCATGAGCTTTGGCGGGCGCTGGGGTTACAAGGACGACGGCGAGACCGCTAACAATCAGATGGCCTTCTGGGCCTATGAGCCCGCCCCGCTCATCTTCGACAACCGCGGCCTCCCCTTGAAGGACATGGACTGGAGACTGGAGCCGGTTTACCGCGTGAACGGCAAGACCGCCGCCGCCCGCGTCGGCAACGTCATCCATTGCGAAGGCGGCTACGTCATCGAGGCCAAGGCCTACGACAACGAGGGCAACACCATCATGAAGTTCGACAACTTCAATGACGGCGCGGACCACATGCTCAACTTCATCAACTCCGTGCGCGCCGGGAAGCTCGTCAATTCCAACCTCCATGTCTCGCATGGTTTCCACGCCGCCGCGCTCGCCCACCTGGCGAACATCTCCTACCGCCTCGGCAAGGCGGTCAGCGTGAATGAGGTCAAAGATCGTCTCAACGGCGACAAGGCCGGCCTCGAAACCTTCGAGCACTTCGTCAAGAACCTGGAGGACAACAAGATCGACCTCAACGTGGACAAGATCAGCGCCGGCCCTTGGCTGGAGTTTGATCCCGTCGCCGAGAAGTTCATCGGTGAGTTCGCCGAGGAGGCCAACAAGCTCGCCACAGAAAACTACGTCGAGGAGTTCAAGCTGCCGACGATCTAAACTTAAAACGAGTTCTCCAACTCATCCGCACACAACGCGGAGCCGGGTAAACCGGCTCCGCGTTTGTATTTCCATCCGCGCCGCTTTCTGATACACCTCGCCCCGTCATGGAATCTCCCACACCACCTCCCGCCCTTCCCGCCTCCGCCACTCAGGACGAGAAAACCCTCGGCATCGTCATGCACGTCCTGTGCCTCGTCGGCTTTCCCATCCTCGGCCCGCTGGTGATCTGGCTCATCAAAAAGGACAGCAGCCGCTACCTCGACCAGCAGGGCCGCGAATTGCTGAACTTCCAGATCACCTACTTTGTTTACGCGCTCATCTCTTTCGTGCTTTGCTTCATTTTCATCGGCATCCCGCTGCTCGTGATCATCGGCGTCGCCTCCATCGTGCTCACCATCATCGGCATCGTGAAGGCCGCCGAAGGGAACGTTTACCGCTTCCCGCTCACGATTCGCCTGCTGTGAGCCAAAACGGTTGCGGCTTTCCTGCCGTGATGCTAGCGGAGCGCCCCGTTTCCCCGACCCCCAGATGCGAGCCAACCAACTTCTTCAAGCCATCGGTCCCGAACTGCGCGCGCAGATCATGACCTACCTGCAAAACGACCAGCGTGCCGCCTACAAGGCCGTCATCGAATCGCTCGCCGAAGGCCGCAAGCTGCGCCCCGCCTTCGTTCTGGAAAAATCCCGCGCCAAGCAGGCCGAGTGGCTCCTCGAACAGCTCAACACCAAGGCCAACGAAGGCGTCACCGCGCAGATCTTCCAGATCTGGCTCCTCAAAGGCCAGGCGCAGATGCTCATCACCTTCCTCGATGCCGCGCAGATCGCCCACGACGGCAAAGGCGAGGTCACCGAACTCCCGGAAGTCATCGACGACGACAAAGCGGAGGCCGCCGTCGCCGCGCTGCTCGCCGCGTATCCGGCGAAACAGGTCGCGCTCTACCTGCACATGTTCCAGGAGCAGCGCCCCGGCGGATGGGCCTCGCTCACGAAGGCCATCGAGGCCCGCCCTGAGCTCAAACTCGAAGCCTGATCCGTTTTGCCATGATGGACGCCCTCGACCGCGCCATCGCCAGCACGCAGGCTCATCTCGAGGCGTTGCGCATGCCGGACGGCCATTGGGAAGGCCATCTCAGCAGCAGCGCCCTCTCCACCGCGACCGCGATCGTCGCGCTCATGCTCGTCGATCGCGAAAAACACGCCACGCTCGTTCAAAAAGGCGCGCAATGGCTCTGCGACCACCAAAACGCCGACGGAGGCTGGGGCGACACCTCGATCAGCAAAAGCAACCTCTCCACCACGCTGCTCTGCTGGAGTGCGCTGTATTTATGGAGTGCCGACGAATCGTCGGCAAAAGAGCATCTGAATGGGCGACGAATCGTCGCCACTCCCAACATCCAACACGCCGACGCCTGGCTCACTGCTCAAGTCGGTTCGCTCGAACCACAAGCCATCGCCAAAGCCGTCATCGGCCGATACGGCAAGGACAAGACCTTTTCCGTGCCCATCCTCATGCTCTGCACGCTCTGCGGCACGCTGGGGAAGGACGGCTGGCGTCACGTCATCGCGTTGCCCTTTGAACTCGCCGCGCTTCCACGTGCCTGGTTCGGTGCCATTGGACTGCCAGTTGTCAGCTATGCCTTGCCCGCCTTGATCGCCATCGGTCATGCGCGTTTTCATCACGTCCCGCCCGCCTGGTGGAATCCGCTGCGCTGGATTCGCGCGCTGACGTGGCCGCGCATTCGTCCGATGCTGCAAACCTTGCAGCCAGGCAGCGGCGGTTATCTCGAAGCCACGCCGCTCACTAGCTTCGTCACCATGGCGCTCGCTGGTGCGGGTCAGCTCGATCATCCCTGCATTCCGCTCGCCGTCGATTTCCTCACCCAATCCATGCGAGAAGATGGAAGCTGGCCCATCGACACCAATCTCGCCACCTGGGGCACCACGCTCGCCATGCGTGCATGGAGTGGCGATGAATCGTCGCCAAACAACAGAATGGAAGGGCGACGAATCGTCGCCACTCCCAAAGATTGGCTACTCGCCCAGCAATACCGCGAAATCCATCCGTTCACCAATGCCGCACCCGGCGGCTGGGCCTGGACCGACCTGCCCGGCGGCGTTCCCGATGCCGACGACACCTCCAGCGCCCTGATCGCACTCAAAAAAAGCGGCCACCCCTGCGATTCGGCCATTTGCAGCGGCATCACCTGGCTGCTCGACCTGCAAAACCGCGACGGCGGCATCCCCACCTTTTGCCGCGGCTGGGGCGCGCTCCCCTTTGACCGCAGCACGCCTGAAATCACCGCGCACGCCCTGCTCGCGTGGTGGACGTGGCATGACGAACTCGCCGCCACGCTTCAAACCCGTGTCGCCAAAGCCACACAAGATGCGCTGCGCTACCTCGAAGCCTCGCACAGCGCGGAACACGGCTGGACTCCCCTCTGGTTTGGCAACGAACACACGCCCGATGAATCGAATCCAGTCTATGGCACCGCCCAGGTCATCAACCACCTCGCCGGAAACGATTCTCTCGCCACCCAGGCCCGCCATTTGATCGAATCCGGCCTCAATGACCTCCGTTCCGCCCAAAAAGCCGACGGCTCCTTCGGTGGTGACAAAAACGCTCCTTCCAGCATCGAAGAAACCGCCGT
>Ga0315900_10005634_pt1 | contig 17147 bp, 18 predicted proteins | sample LakEriMetagenome_FD_203521 | JGI IMG/M metagenome (GOLD analysis project Ga0315900, IMG submission 203521) | Freshwater fungal communities from buoy surface, Lake Erie, Ohio, United States - Buoy 12 MA114 | ecosystem: Environmental > Aquatic > Freshwater > Lake > Lake biofilm | place: USA: Lake... | reverse complement strand
GCGCGGTCCCCCGGGTCATTCACCCCGGGCGGGAGACTTAACCATGAACCGTTCCCCAACGAGGCGCGCCAGGCCGAGGCCGAGCGCGATGCCGAGGCTGTTGGCGATCGCGTCGAGCAGGTCGCCCTGGCGCCCCCAGCCCATGGTCGACTGCGCGATCTCCACGCCGACCCCAAAGGCGAACAGGCCAAGAGCCAATCGCCAGGACCTTGCCCGAAAGGACCAGGCGCCCAGCAGCGCCAGGACGCAATAGGCGACAGCATGCTCGAGCTTGTCCGACATGTTGACGCTCGGAAGCGCGGTCGTGGGCGCCAGCGACAGCCAGACGATGGTCGCGCAGGCGGCGATGAAGACGGCGAGACGGAGCGGGCGCGGGAACATGCGGTCACGGGTTGCACCGTCCCCCCGCGCTGTCTAGCGTCCGCGCCGAAAACAGGGGGAGCGGTCAGTGGCTGTAGCGGCGGTAATCTGGGATTTCGGCGGGGTGATTACCTCCTCGCCGTTCGAGGCGTTCAACCGCTATGAGGCCGAGATCGGCCTGCCGCGCGACTTCATCCGGGGCGTCAACGCGACCAACCCGCACGACAACGCCTGGGCGCTGTTCGAGCGCAACGAGATCGACGCCGCGACCTTTGACGTGAAGTTCCTGGCGGAAGCCACGGCGCTGGGACACCCGGTGCGCGGAGCCGACATCCTGCCGCGACTCTCCGGCGATGTGCGGCCCCGGATGGTGGCGGCCCTGGAGCTCTGCAAGCAGCACTTCAAGGTCGGCTGCATCACCAACAACGTCCAGACCGGCCACGGCGCCGGGATGGCGGGAAGCAGCGACAAGGCCAGGCAGGTCGCGGAGGTCATGGCGCTTTTCGAGGTGGTGATCGAAAGCTCGAAGGCCGGCGTCCGCAAGCCGGACCCGCGCATCTACCAGATGATGTGCGAGCAGCTCGCCGTCGATCCGACCGACTGCGTCTACCTCGACGACCTGGGCATCAACTGCAAGCCGGCGGCGATGCTGGGCATGCGGGCGATCAAGGTCGGCGGCGTCGACCAGGCCCTGGCCGAGCTGTCGGCCGCCACCGATCTGATCTTCGAATAGGGAGAAGGACCATGACCAGCAGCACGGGCCGGGTGGCCGGCAAGAAGGCCTTCATCACCGGCGCGGCCCAGGGGCTGGGCGCGGCCATGGCCCGGCGGCTGGCCGAGGAAGGCGCCAGGGTCAGCCTGGCGGACATCAACCTCGACGGCGCCAAAGCCGTGGCGGCCGAGATCAACGCTGCCCATGGCGAGGGGACGGCCTTCGCCTTCCCGCTGGACGTGACGAAGGAAGACCAGTGGCTCTTCGCCCTCGAGGAAGCCGACGCGGCGATGGGTGGCATCTCGGTGCTGGTCAACAACGCCGGGATCAGCAAGGGCGGCAATCTCGACCAGTGCAGCCTTGAGGATTTCCGGACGGTGATGGCGGTGAACGTCGACTCGGTCTTCCTCGGCGGCAAGCACGCCTTGAAGTACATGCGCCATAACCAGCCCGGCTCGATCATCAACGTCAGCTCGATCGCCGGCCTGATCGCCAACCACAGCGGCCCAGCCTACAACGCGTCGAAGGCCGCCGTCTGGCTGCTGAGCAAGAACATCGCCCTCTATTGCGCCAAGCAGAAGTGGGACATCCGCAGCAACTCGATCCACCCGACCTTCATCGACACCCCGATCCTGGACCCGATCCGGCAGATGTTCGGCAAGGACGAGGCCGAGGCCAAGCTGGGCCGCCAGATCCCGCTGGGCCACATCGGCGAGACCCTCGATATCGCCAACGCCGTGCTCTACCTGGCGAGTGACGAGAGCAAGTTCATGACCGGCGCCGAGCTGAAGCTGGACGGCGGCATCAGCGCGATGTGAGGCCACTTGGGAAGGGCGCCACTAGTCCTTTTGGAACTGGGCCGTCAGCGCCCGAAGGGCGGACACGAAGCCATCTAGCATCTGACGTGCTTGAATAACGGTCGGTCCGCTCACATCGACACCAGCCCTCTCCAGTCCGCTCGTAATCTTCGCTTCACCGCCCAAGTGAGCGTCAGCGAGGCGAAGGTCATAGATTCCGAACAAGGGGGCCATCATCGCGCGAGCGTCGGCTTCCGGGATGCTTAGCGTGAGAAGCCGCTCAAGAGCCTTAAGGGATCCGGGCTTCTTCTCGCCTTGAGCAAACGTCAGATGACCACACACCAAGTCCACTTCAATCCTCTCCATGAAGAGGCGAGCTAGATCCTTGGCCAGTGCAAGGATGCCGTCCTGGTCAATTCCCCGAAACCGATGCGCTCGACGTAAGAGTTGCGGAATGGACTCGTGGTCCCTCAGAGGATGAGCACCGAGATGGTCAGCTAGCGCCGCATTGAAGTTATTGAGCGTGGCACCAAGCACCCATTCAGGTGCTTCTGTCGCGGCCGGGTTGACCTGCATCTGAGCGGCCCACAACTCGGTGGACACACCCCCCTCTGGTGCGACGTTAAACGCGCTCCAAATTCGCTGCTCCCAAGCATCTAGACGATTGATATCCTTACCAAATATAGTGATGCGGCCCAGGTCATTGACGCCAAAATGGATACCAGAGCGTGTTGCGCCAATCGAACCCGTATCCCGGCTGTACCATCCCATCGCGTGACCCCGGTACGAAGCCAAAACGGACACGAGTTCTGGCCTGAAGTGTAGGTACGTCATTGAGCCCCGCAACTGGGCGGGCGTCATGCGCACACCGGTCGCGTCCGGAGCAAATGTGGTGGTTACCGGATCAGCGTCGCCTCGAGTCCGCGTACTCAGCCCCAGCGGCTCAAACCATTCAGTTCGCCAAAGCGCTCCCGAGACGATCTGGCGCTCCCCCTCCGGGGCGAAATCGTCAACGTAGGCGCGCCCTTCAAGACGATCTCGACCATTCTCGCGCTCGTAGCCGTCTGGCAACCAAGTAAAGCTTGGCAAGGCTGAGACGGTAGCGCGGCGTTCGAAGTAACTGGACACGTAGAGTCCCATCCGGCGCGCCGAGAGATAGTCCCCAAGAAATTCAGTGCGAATCTCCAGAAGCACCGGCTTACCATCGTTGTCTCGACTAAGGCGCGCGACCTCTGCCCACCCCTCCTCAGGCCGAAACCAAGTATCGTCTTCCCTTACGAGGCCGAGCGCGATCACGAGATCATGATGAAGATGCCAGATGTGTTCCCCTTCGTGCTCGACGTACTGGTCGACAACGAGCTTCACACCAATCACGTCCTGCCAGTTTCGCGCGAGAAGGGTCTCTGCAGGGAGATAGCGATCTTCCCTTATCTCTGGGCGATCGTTGCCTAAGTCGAGGTCACTCCAATCGAGCTGCTCAGCCAGCGCACGGTGCTCAGTTGCGATTGCAGCGGTCGAGCGGCCACAATAGTTGAGCGTGCGAAAGACGCCCGGCACCTCAGGTGCTTCCTCAACTTCTGTTGATTGTCGCAGCGGAATCCACGGCCTTCTTTGGAGCGGATGGACATCGCCAAACTCAAACCACTCCTGCCGCACGCCCGATTCTCCTCGCAGCGGCGTTGCTCCAACGCCCTGCAGAGAGGGTACTAAACTGAGCCGGGATCGTCGACCCACCGCAATCTTGAGTGCTAGTTGATCAAGATCGTTCCGATCAGGAACCGGCCCCCGGTCTTGCCCAGCACCCGGTCCGTCGCCTTCTGCATCTCGCGGGCCAGGTAGTCGGCATCCGGCACCGTCGCCCGGGGCAGGCCGCCGGCGTAGCTCTGCAGCATGCTGGCGTAGGCGTCGCGCAGGCGGGGCTGAACGTCGTTGGCGAGGGCCCGCAGCGGCTCGCTGGGGATGTCCACGCCGCATTCCATCGTGATCACGCCGCGGCTTCCGTCGCGGCGAATGATGGTGGCGGACACCGCCTTGATCTGGACGAAGGTGACCCCGCCGCCCTTCTTCTTCTCGCCGCCCGCGGCCGAGGCGACGGCGGGAACGAGGCTGAGCACGGCGGCGAGGGCGAGACGGCGATCCATACGCCCTACATGCGCCGGGCCGGGTTGACGCTCCGTTTACCGCGACATCGACCTGCGACGCGGCGATACGTGACCGAAGGGCCGACTCAACAGAGAATCAGGAGGAATAACGCAAGGAGTCCGCATGGGCCGTTTCGCGCCCGGGAACCTCGACCTCGACGGCAAGGTGATCCTGATCACCGGCGGCACCGGTTCGTTCGGCCGCCGTTTCATCGAGACCGTGCTGACCCGCTACACCCTTCGCAAGGTCATCGTCTATTCGCGTGACGAGCTGAAGCAGAGCGAAATGCAGCAGGAGCTGCGCGAGCGGTTCGACACCGAGCAGATGTCGCGCATGCGTTTCTTCCTGGGCGACGTCCGCGACCGCTCCCGACTTACCCTGGCCCTGCGCGGGGTCGATATCGTGATCCACGCCGCCGCGCTCAAGCAGGTCCCGGCCGCCGAGTACAATCCGTCGGAGTGTATCCAGACCAACATCATCGGCGCCGAGAACGTCGTCTGGGCCAGCCTGACCAACAGGGTGCAGCAGGTCGTCGCCCTGTCGACCGACAAGGCCTGCAACCCGGTCAATCTCTACGGCGCGACCAAGCTGGCGTCGGACAAGACCTTCGTCGCGGCCAACAACCTGTCGGGTGACATCGGCACCAAGTTCTCGGTGGTGCGCTACGGCAATGTCGTCGGCTCCCGGGGGAGCGTGGTGCCGCTGTTCCGGCGGCTGCTGGCACAGGGCGCGACCGAGCTGCCGATCACCGACGCCCGGATGACCCGCTTCTGGATCACCCTGAACGAGGGGGTCGAGTTCGTGTTGTCATCGCTGGAGATCATGCGCGGCGGCGAAATCTTCGTGCCCAAGATTCCCTCGATGTCGATGCCGGACCTCGTCCAGGCGATGTCGCCGGGCGCGGGCATGAAGATTGTCGGCATCCGTCCCGGCGAGAAACTGCACGAGATCATGGTCGGCGCCGACGACGCCCGGCAGACGGTGGAGCTGTCTGATCGCTATGTGATCGAACCGGCCTTCGTCGAATACACGCGCAAGCCGTTCGGCGCGGAGGACGGCGCCGCGCCCGTCGACGAGAGCTTTGCCTATTCCAGCGACAGCAACAGCGACTGGCTGGATGCGGGCCGGCTGATGGCGATGCTCGAGGAGACCGGCGTGTGAGCGGAACCGTCTCCGGGGGATTCCTGCCCTACGGCCGGCAAACCATCGAGGACGACGACGTCGAGGCCGTGGCCCGGGCGCTGCGGGCCGACTACCTGACCACCGGCCCTACGGTCGCGGCCTTCGAGGACCTGTTCGCTGACACGGTCGCAGCCCAGCATGCCGTGGCCTGCAGTAACGGCACCGCGACCCTTCACCTGGCCATGATGGCGCTCGACATCGGGCCGGGCGATGTCTGTATCGCGCCGTCGATCACCTTCCTGGCGACCGCGAGCTGCGCCGCCTATGTCGGGGCGGACGTCGTGTTCTCGGACGTGGACCCGGACACCGGGCTGATGACGGCGGAAACCCTCTCCGACGCGCTGGCGCGCGCGAAGGGGCGGCGCGTGCGGGCCGTGTTGCCGGTCCATCTGCGGGGCGAAATCTGCGACCTGCCTGCGTTGAAGGCGCTGGCGGACGGCGCCGGCGCGGTGCTGGTCGAGGATGCGCCTCATGCGCTGGGCGGGCGGTACAGGTTCGATGACGAGGCCGGCTCGGTGGGCGACGGCCGCTACGGCGTCATGGCCAGCTTCTCGTTTCACCCGGTGAAAACCATCGCCACCGGCGAAGGCGGCATGCTGACCACCAACGACGCCGTGCTGGCCGAGCGCCTGCGCCGCTTCCGCAGCCATGGCATGTCGCGGCCCGACGGGGCCGATCCCTGGATCTACGAGATGGTGCAGCCGGGCTTCAACTACCGGCTGCCGGACATCGCCTGTGCGTTGGGCATCTCGCAGATGGGCAAGCTGCCCCGTTTCGCGGCCCGACGGCGGCGACTGGCTGCGCTGTACCGGGAAGCCCTCGCCCCGCTGGCGCCCCTGGTCACCCTGCCCCCGCCCATGCCCTGGTCAGACCCGGTGCTGCACCTGATGTGCGCCCTGATCGACTTCAGGTCTGCCGGCGTGACGCGTCGGGAGGTGATGGAGGGCCTTTCAACGCGCGGGATCGGTTCGCAGGTCCATTACATCCCGGTTCACGGCCAGCCCTACTGGCAGGCGCGCAACGGCCCTCTGGCGCTGCCGGGCGCGGAGGCCTGGTACGAGCGGTGCCTCAGCCTGCCGCTGTATCCGGCCATGGAGGACGGTGACGTCGAGCGCGTGGTGACCGCGTTGCGCGAGGTTCTGCGGGTTTAGGCGGCCAGCCCGCAGGCCTGGGCCAGACCCCGCACCTTCTCCAGGGCGCCTGGCGACTTGACCAGCTCATCCCGCGTTTCGGGCGCGCGCATGAGTTTCGCGGCCTCGGCGCGGGCGCGATCGCTCACCGGTCCGGTCGGTCCGGCCTCGCCGACCGCCAGCTTCAGCAGCAGGTTCAGGCGATGCACGGCCGGCGCGGGCGCGCGGGCGACCGTGGAAACCAGTTTCGAATCCGCCTCGATCAGTCCGCCGACCTCGCCGACCTTGGCGAGGATCGGACCGGCCTCTTCCACGACCAGGCCCGCCCGCTGGATCGCCCTCTGGATGGCGGCGAGCGTGGCCAGCTTCTGGGCGGGGGAGTCGGGTCCGAAGCGCATTTCCTTCTCGAATCGCAGGGCCGAGACATTGGCGTTCAGCCAGCGCGCGGCCTGGCGCTTGTTGGCGCCGCCGGTGACATTCTCGGCCAGGCGGATCAGAAGCTCGATCTCTTCGCGCGCGCCCTTGTCCTTGCCCAGAAGGGCGTCGACAAAATCGCCGGTGACCATGGCCTTGGACCGGGCCGTGAAGGCGTTGTGGATGTCCTCGATCGACAGCACCCGGCCGCCGGCGGCGGTCAGGGCCATGGCCAGTCCGCGCAGAAGATCGATCTCCTCGACGGCCAGATTCGGCCGGAGGCGGCGCGGGCCGGTCAACTCCCGCAACACCCGCTGGGCGATCGCCGCGCGGCAGGCCTCGAAATGAGGGCCGCCGAGCCAGTTGGCGAGGCGGGCGGCCGGTCCCTCGAGCGGAGGCATGACGCGGGCGACCGACGGCTCGATGGAGATCAGCGCTTCGACCGCGTCCGCGCCGGCCAGGCGGGTCATGGCGGCCAGCTGGCCGCCGAGGTCGAGATCGGCCCCGAGAAGTTCGGCCAGGCCGGCGCGCGATCCGAGGATCTCCGTCAGAGGTTGTTCAAGCACTTGCAGGGCCTGGTCGCGGGCCTGCGGACTGACCGGAGCGGCGTCGGCGAGGTCGAGCAGCAGGCTGACCTTCTCGGCCCAGCCCTTGGCCGGCGCGATCGCGGCGGCTACGCCCGCGCCGAGCAGGTAGGCCCGCTCCGGGTCCGACACCAGGCGCTCCGCCGCGGCGGCGAAGCCCTCCTTGTCCAGGTTGGGCAGCTGGCCGCGCTTCTGGTCCTTGAGGATGCGCTCGATGGCCCGCTCAGCGAGCTTCTGGAACGACCGGATGATCTCGTGAACGCTGATTTCCCGGGCCTGGGCCTCGGGAATGGCGACCTTCTGGATGGCGTGCTGCAGTTCGACGCCGGAGGCTTCGAGCTTCTGCACCAGGTCAGGGCGGTGGAGCAGCTCGAACGGCGTCGCGCGTTGCCGGATCAGCCAGTTGTCCAGCAGGCGGCCGATCCGCTCGCGAGCGTGACCGGTGTAGAGGTCCGACGGGCTGACGCAGAGCGGGGCGTTGTCCTCCCGCACCTTCTTCTGCTTGGCACGCTCGGGCGCGCCCTTGTTCAGGATGGTGACCGACGCGAACTCGCGCGTTTCCTCGTCGAGGACCTCCTTGGTCACCCGGACGGCGGCCACGCGCCCCTCGGCCAGCTGCTCTTCGGCGGATTCCAGAGCGCGCGCACGATCTTCGGTGGCCATGTCCAGGGTCCATCCGGACCCGGGCTGGCGACGCACGAACACCTCGTAGTGGACCTTTCCACGCATGACGCCGTTATGCCGGAAACACCCTAAGGCCCCGTTTACGATGCTTCCGCCCCATTGACGCCACGCTGTCAGCGGAATTCCCTGCAACAGGAAGGCGTGCGTCAGGTATGGATCGCCGGCGCGGCCAGTCATTCAGAAGGATACCCATGGCGAAGATCACCCTGGTGGACGACGACGAGAACATCGTCGCTTCGGTTTCGCTGGCGCTTGAAAGCCATGGCCATGTCGTGACCGCCTGCCATGACGGCGTGGCCGGTCTGGAGTCGTTGACGGCCAATCCGCCTGACCTGGCGATACTGGACGTGAAGATGCCCCGGATGGACGGCATGGAGTTGCTGCGGCGTCTGCGACAGACGTCGAACATGCCGGTGATCATGCTGACCTCGAAGGATGAGGAGATCGACGAGATCCTCGGCTTCAACCTCGGGGCAGACGACTACATGCACAAGCCGTTCAGCCAGCGGCTGCTGCTGGAGCGGGTCAAGGCGGTGCTGCGGCGAGCCGACGTTCCGGACGACAGCGGCGCGCCGGCGGTCCCGACCGAGCCGGGCGCCAAGGCCATGCGCCGCGGCAAGCTGACCCTCGATCCGGAGCGCCATGACAGCCTGTGGGACGGCAAGCCCGTCCGCCTGACGGTCACCGAGTTCCTGCTCCTGCAGTCCCTCGCCCAGCGGCCCGGCTTCGTGAAGAGCCGCGACAACCTGATGGACGCCGCCTACGACGATCAGGTCTATGTCGACGACCGCACGATCGACAGCCACATCAAGCGGATGCGCAAGAAGTTCCGCCAGGTGGATTCCAGCTTCGACGCGATCGAGACCCTGTATGGCGTCGGATACCGCTATCGCGAGTCCTGATCCCGGCGGGCCGGCGAAGCGGCGCTTCTGGCCCAGGGGTTCGCGCCTTGGTCGCCTGATCATCGCCCTCAACCTGCTCAGCCTGGCGATCCTGATCGGCGGGGCCCTGACGCTGAACGAAATGCGGCGCGGGCTGGTGAACGCCCGCATCGACAGCCTGATCGCCCAGGGCGAATGGATCGCGCGCATCATCGACGACGCCGCCACGGTGGGCGAGCCCGAGCCGGCACTGCAGCCGGAGCGGGCGGCCCAGCTGTTGCAGCTCCTGCACCTGCCGCGTGACGCGCGGGTGCGGCTGTTCGACCGCGACGGCCGCAAGATCACGGACTCCTATGTCGTCGCCGACAGGGTCGAGTCCCAGCCCCTGCCCCCCGTGCGAAAATCCGACCGGTCGCAAGAGGACAACGCCCCCAGTCCCGTCGAGCAGCGGGCTGCGCGGGCGTTGCAGGCGGAACTGGCCCAGGCCCGCACCGGTGAGATCGTCAAGGGTCGCCGCATCACCGAGAACGGCGAACAGGTCATCTCCGTTTCCCTGCCTATCCGGCGGGTGCGCGCCGTGGTCGGGGTCCTGACCCTGGAGGCCGGTGACGTTGACGAGATCATCGCCCGCGAGCGCGCCAACCTTGTCCCCTTCATCCTGATCGCGGTGGGCGTGACCCTCCTGTCGTCGGTGCTGCTGACTGTGCTGGTCGCCCGACCCGTTCTGCGGCTGGCGCGGGCGGCGGACCGGGTGAAGGCGGCGCGCGCGCGCTCGATCTCCCTGCCCGACCTTTCGCGCCGGGACGACGAGATCGGCGACCTCAGCCGCTCGCTGGAGGACATGACCGACACCCTGTCGGAGCGGATGGACGCCATCGAGCGCTTCGCCGCCGATGTGGCGCACGAGATCCGCAACCCGCTGACCTCGATCCGCTCGGCGATCGAAACCCTCGATCTGGTCAAGGATGCCAAGGCCCGTGAGCGGCTGATGGGCATACTGAAGCAGGACGTCGGGCGGCTCGACCGCCTCGTAACCGACATCTCCAACGCCTCCCGACTAGACGCCGAGCTGTCGCGGGACGCGCCGAAGGTCATCGATCTGGGCCGCCTTCTCGCCGATATCGTGCAGGTCTATGGCGCCTCCATCCGCCCGGGAGAGGCCAGAGTCGTGCTGTCTGTTCCCGCCGGAGAAACCGTCGCCGTCTCCGGGCGCGAGGGTCCGCTGGGCCAGGTGTTCCGCAACCTGATCGACAACGCCCGCTCGTTCAGTCCGGCCGGGGGCGAAGTGCGCGTTGCCCTGACGCATGACCGCGGCCAGGCCCGCGTGCTGGTCGAGGACGACGGTCCGGGCATCCCGCAGGACAATCTCGAGACCGTGTTCGAGCGCTTCTACACCTCAAGGCCCAAGGGCGCCGCGTTTGGGGGAAACTCGGGTCTTGGCCTGTCCATCGCCCGCCAGATCGTCCAGGCCCACGGCGGCGAAATCCACGCTGAGAATCGCGAGAAATCCCCGGAAGGCATCGAGGGCGCGCGATTCGTCGTCGTCCTGCCAGAGCGGCGATCGTGATCCGCCACGCCGGACTGATCGCGTTGCGCATCGGCCGGGACTGGCGCGGCGTGCTGATCGAGGGCCCATCCGGGTCGGGCAAGAGCGACCTGGCGCTGCGGGCGCTGGACGAGGGTTTCCGGATGGTCGCCGACGACCGGGTGCTGGTCTGGGCCTCGGGCGGCTGCACCTTCGGGCGCGCGCCCGACACGCTCCGGGGCTTGATGGAGACCCGGGGGGCCGGCGTGCTGCCCGTGGCGGCCCTGCCCTTCTGCCCGATCCTGCTGGCGGTGCGGTGCGAGGCCTCGCCCGAAGCGGTCGAGCGGATGCCCACGGGCGAGACTCTGGGCCTCCCCGCCGGGCCGGTCCCCATCCGTTCCCTGTGGCCTTTTGACCGCGCGGCGCCCGCGAAGTTGCGGCGCCTCATAGAGCATCTTGGACACGGGCATTAACGAGCGTATCTAGGCGCGTTCGCGGCCTCCTTCCCGCCGCGAGGCTGTCGGGCAAGGGATTCCCGGTTTGGTCATGACAATGCGTTGGGCCCTCTGATGATTGGGCTCGTGATCGTTACACACGGTCGGCTGGCGGAAGAGTTCATCTTCGCCATGGAGCATGTGGTCGGACCGCAGGACGCGGTGCGCGCCATCTGCATCGGCCCCGACGACGACATGGAAAAGCGCCGCAAGGATATCCTGAAGGCGTGCGCCGCCGTGGACGGCGGCGCAGGCGTCATCCTGCTGACCGACATGTTCGGCGGAACGCCTTCCAACCTGGCCATCAGCGTCAAGGAACAGACCCGGGCCGAGGTGATCGCCGGCCTGAACCTGCCGATGCTGATCAAGCTGGCGTCCCTGCGGACCCGCATGAGCCTGGAAGAGTGCGTGCACCATGCCCAGGAGGCGGGTCGCAAGTACATCTCCGTGGCTTCCTACGTGCTGGCCGGCGAGAAATGAGCCTGCGGCGCACGGTCGGGATCGTGAATGAGCGAGGGCTGCACGCCCGCGCCTCGGCCAAGTTCGTCAAGCTGGCCTCGACCTTCGACGCCGAGATTCAGGTCAGCCGCGACGGCTCGACCGTCGACGCCCGTTCGATCATGGGCCTGATGATGCTGGCCGCCGGCATCGGCTCGACCATCGAGATCAGCGCCGAGGGCGTCGAGGCGGAAGCGGCGCTGGACGCCCTGTGCGCGCTCGTGGCGGGCCGGTTCGACGAGGAGCGGTAGCAGACTCAGCGATTGTCCTTCGGTGAGGCCGGCTCCGGACCGAGCTTGTACGAACACCGGCGCGGAGGGAAATCCCACGCCCATACACATGTGCGCACGGTGACTCGCTTCTCGAGAGCGCCGGCGATCTCGTCCGGTGTCGGCGGCGGCGCGGGCGTGGGTGGAGTCGGCGCAGGAAGCACGTTGATCGGCTGATGGGTCACCGCCGGCGGCAGGTGGAACTCAGGCCGCACGTCGAGCCTGTCCAGACCTTCAAGCACGACTGATTGTGGCTGACGACCGCTCTCGCCGTAGTTCAGATCCAGCGTAATCTTGTCAGGAATATTGACCGTAGGCCCGGTCACCAGTCCTCCGGACGCACTGCCCCCTTGCGATAGAGACTCCCCGCCCAACGCGTTGGCGGTTCCCGATGCGCTGGCGCTGGCGCTTCCGCCCCTTCCGCCGTTGGCGGCCGGGGCCGGCACCGAGGCTGACGTCTCGCTGAAGCCAGACTGAAAGTTCGTCACGCCGGTGTTCACCAGCGCAAGGCCGACTCCGATCATAAACGCGGCCAGCGAGATCATCGCGGCGGCGAGGCGCAGAGACTGAATGGCGTCAATCTGGAGACCGAGCATGGCCTTGGCCGGGAAGGGTGGCGGCCCCTCCTCGACACTGTCCGGCTCGAACGTCAGGCCAGACCGCCAACGACGACTGGCGGCCGCGCGATTGGCTGCCCCGGCATACAGGACCCCGAACAGCCAGCCCAACAGGGGCAGCGACAGGTAGAACAGGATGGACCAGATAAGCAGCCTGTTGCGCGCGGCATTGAGCTGTTCACGCCCGCCCTTTTCCTTGTCCACAGCCTCGGCGAGCTTCTTTTCCAGCGTCTCGCATCGCGTCTCGTAGGCCTGTCTTTCCGCCGCTGTCGGGCACTTGAGATCGTTCGCCAGCGCGTTGGCGCGGTCCCTCAGGCACTCGCTTCTGACGAGCGCGAGTTCGGCTCTGTCTCCCGGACCACATTCGAGGCGAAACGCGTCCCGTGCGGCGGCCGCCGCTATGGCCTCCGGAGACGCGCGATCGGGAACCCGCTTCAAGTTGCTCCAGAGCATGCTGCCGGGAACGAGGCTGACTGCGATCCACACCGCAAACATCGCGAAGAACAGAATGCCCCCGCCCTGACGGGTGCTGCCAAGGACAAGGTCGGTGTGGAATTGCGCCCGGACGTTGAGGCTGCGGGACGCCGCACTCGTCGCCCGGGTTCCGAACTCGGTGAAGTAGGCGCACAGAATGGCGGCGAACAGGCCGACACAGAGTCCGCCGACGAGGATTCGCAGGTTCACGACAGCGCCCAGGTCACCCAACTTCTGGAGGCCGGCGACGAGCGTCAATGTCGTCAGGTTGAGGGTCAGCAGGCCACCGTCGGTGCGCTGCAGGAACCGTTCGACGAATCCCTTGTCCGCGATTTGCGCCATCACCATCCCACCCCGAGGATGAGAATACGGCGTTACGCGATTAACGCAATTCAGAGTAGATCGATTCCAGGAAACTGTTTTCGGTAGAGCGGCTGAACGCGGCAGGCCCCCTACCGGAAGTACCGCACCGGCTCCGACCCGTCCCAGCCCTCCGCCGCCTTGCGGATATGGGCGAACGTCCGGCCCTTGGTCCCGCTGATGTCGGAAATCTCGATCACCGTGCCGGGATGGCCCTGCGTGTCGAAATAGGCGAACCGGCCCTGCTCGCCGCCGATCTGGCCCTCGTGGCCGACGGCGTAGCCCATCGACAGCGCCTTGTCGTAGAGGCCCTGATAGTCGGTGGTCCAGTAGCTCATGTGCTGCAGACCCTCGAGGCCGGCGTCGAGGAACTCCCGGTACATCGAGGGCGCGTCGTTGCGCTGCTGGATCAGCTCGATCTGCAGGTCGCCGGAGTTGGCCAGCGCGATGGACATCTTCACGTCGGACGGATGACCGCGGTGGGTGAACCAGTCGGTCTTCACGTCCTCGATGTAGAACCAGGGGCCCACCCCCATGACCTCGATCCAGTGGGTCATCGCCGCCTCGATGTCGCGGACGACGTAGCCGTTCTGGCAGACCTTCCCGAAGACGCGGCTCATGATTTTTCCCTCCCCCGTGTGGGGGGGGACAGCCTCGCGCAGCGAGGCAGGGTGGGGCAAGCAGGGACCACCCACGACGCCTTGTGATCGGCGTCCTTGTTCCCCACCCGGTCGGCTTCGCCGACCACCCTCCCCATGAAGGGGAGGGAGATCAGGCGCGGGCTTCCCCGAACGGCCTTAGCCCCAGGTCCTTCATCAGCAGGCTGTCCTCGTCCTGGCCCGGCAGCGGGGTGGTCAGCAGCTTGCCGCCGACGAAGATCGAGTTGGCGCCGGCCAGGAAGCAGAGGGCCTGGGTCTCGCGGCTCATATCGTCGCGGCCGGCCGACAGGCGGACCATGGACTTCGGACACACCAGGCGGGCTACGGCGACGGTGCGGACGAACTCGATGGGATCGATCTCGCCGTCGCGTCTGATCCGGTCGCCCAGCGGCGTGCCGGCGACCGGCACCAGGGCGTTGACCGGCAGGCTGTCGGGATGGACCGGCAGGGTTGCCAGCTGGTGCAGGAAGCTGGCGCGATCGGCGCGGCTCTCGCCCATGCCGACGATGCCGCCGCAGCAGGTCGAGATGCCGGCGTCGCGCACGTGCTGCAGCGTCTCCAGCCGGTCGTCGTAGGTGCGGGTGGTGACGACCTTGTCGTAGTACTCCGGCGAGGTGTCGAGGTTGTGGTTGTAGTAGTCGAGGCCGGCGTCCTTCAGCGCCAAAGCCTGGTCGGCCTTGAGCATGCCCAGCGTCACGCAGGTCTCCAGGCCCAGGGCCTTCACCTCGGTGATCATTTCCGCCACGCGTGGCAGGTCGCGGTCCTTCAGGTCGCGCCAGGCCGCGCCCATGCAGAAGCGCTGGGCGCCCCCGGCCTTGGCGGCCCTGGCGGCGACCACGACGGCAGCGAGGTCCATCAGCTTCTCGGCCTTGAGCCCCGTCCTGAACGAGGCCGACTGGCTGCAGTAGCCGCAGTTCTCGGCGCAGCCGCCGGTCTTGATCGATAGCAGTTGCGACAGCTGAATCTCGCTGGGGTCGAACCAGCGGCGGTGCACCTGGGCGGCCTGGAAGACCAGCTCCATAAACGGCAGGTCAAACAGCGCCTCGACCTCGTCGCGCGTCCAGTCATGACGCGGCTGGGCCGGATCGGCGAAGCGGACGGGGGCGTTCATGGGCGTCTCTCCTTGCGGAAGCCGAGCGCTCTAGCAGTCCCCAGTTTGGGTGTCAGCCCTTCACGACCTTCCCGCCCTTCATCACGAAGCCCACCCGCTTCAGCACCGTCACGTCGCTGAGCGGGTCGCCGTCGACAGCGATCAGGTCGGCCTGTTTGCCGGGCTCCAGGCTGCCGATGATGTCCGACAGGCCGAGCAGGTCGGCGGCGTTGACCGTGGCGGCCTTGATGGCGTCCATCGGGGTCAGGCCGTACTTGACCAGAAGCTCGAATTCGTCGGCGTTGCGGCCGTGCTTGGACACGCCGGCGTCGGTGCCGAAGGCGATGCGGACGCCGCGCGGGAAGGCCTTCTTCAGCGACTCGCCGGTGATGGTGATCCGCCAGTCGATCTTGGCCCGGACTTCCGGCGGATAGGCGTTGGGGTCCCTGGCGATCCGTTCCAGATAGCCGTTCACCGTCGACAGGGTCGGGACGTAGTAGGCCTTCGTCTTGAGGAAGAGCTGGATGGTTTCCTCGTCCATGATGGTGCCGTGCTCGATGGAGTCGGCGCCGTATTTCAGGGCCAGCTTGATGCCGTCAGCGCCGTGGGCGTGGACGGCGACCTTCTTGCCGTAGAGCTTGGCGGTCTCGATCAGGGCCCTGGCCTCGTCGTCGAACATCTGGGCGCCCAGACCCGCGCCGATGCGGCTGTTCACGCCGCCGGTGGTGGCGATCTTGATGACATCGGCGCCGCGGCCGATCTGCAGGCGCACGGCCTGGCGGCAGGACTCCGGGCCGTCGCAGACGTTGTCGTGCGGGATGACATCGGCCAGCACGTCGTTGAAGCCCAGACGGCCGTCCATGTGGCCGGAGGTCGTGGAGATCGAGCGGCCGGCGTCGACGATGCGCGGGCCGGTCACCCGCCCCATGGCGATGGCGTCACGCAGGGCCAGGGTCACGCCGCCCCGGTCGCCGAGGTTGCGGACGGTGGTGAAGCCGGCGTCGAGCGTCTTGCGGGCGTTCCAGGCGGCCTCGTATGCGAAGTCGGCGCTCGAGTCCGTGACGCCGGCGAGCTGGCCCTCGACGCCGGCGCGGTCGGAGGTCAGGTGCACGTGGCTGTCGATCAGGCCCGGCAACACGAACCTGCCGGACAGATCGATAACCTTCGCGCCGGGGAATTCCGACGCCTGGACGAAGCCGTCGCGCACCGCCTCGATGCGCCCGCCGCGGATGACCAGCGTCGCGTTGCGGCGCGGCGACTGGCCCGGGCGGTCGAGCAGGGTCCCGGCATGGACCAGGGTTACGTCCGACGGCGCCTGACGGGCCGAGGCGGTCATGCCCAGAAGGCCGGCGCAGGCCACGGCGGCGGCGGCCAGAAGCCCTCGTCTCAGCAGCATCGGAATACTCCCCTGTAGAACCTGAGGATCAACCTAGAGGCCCCGCGCGCTTGCGGGAAGCCGCCGAAGCGGGCGACATCGGCGCGATGACGACCCCGACCCGCGAGATCGAACTGAAGTTCCTGCTGGACCCGGCGGCCGCCGCAGCGGTGCTGGCCGCCCTGCCGCCGGGCGAGACAGTCGTGGCCGACATGGCGGCGACCTACTTCGACACCGCCGACCACTGGCTGCGCCGTAACGGCTTCGGGTTTCGCGTGCGTCGAACCGGGGCCGAACGGATCCAGACGCTGAAGTCGGCGCTCGGCGCGGACGGCGGCCGGGACGAGTGGGAATGGCCGGTGGCGGGGCCGGCGCCGGATCCGGCGCTTCTGGAAGCCACGCCTGCCGCCCTGCCGGCCGGCGCGGTGCTGGTTCCGCTGTTCACGGTGATCAGCCGCCGCACGCTGCGCATGGTCGAGGCGGACGGGGCGCTGATCGAGCTGGTCATCGACGATGCGCGGGTCGAGGCCGGGGACCGCGTCGACGCCTTCCTCGAGCTGGAACTGGAGCTGAAGGCGGGCGACGTCGCCGCCCTTGAAGCGCTGGCGGGGCGGCTGTCGGCGGTGGCCAGGCTGACGCCGACAGGGCTGACCAAGGCCGGGCGCGGCTTCCGTCTGCTGGGCGCGGGCGACCTGACATAAGGATATCTTTATATCCCTGTTGAAGAACGGCTCGCGGGCGTCTATAGAGCGCTCACACCGACAAAGGAGTCTTCCGCGTGACCGACAGCATCGTGCGCGACCTTTCCCTGGCCGACTTCGGCCGCAAGGAAATCGCCATCGCCGAGACCGAAATGCCTGGCCTGATGGCCGTCCGCGAGGAGTTCGGCAAGGATCAGCC
>Ga0315900_10005632_pt1 | contig 17154 bp, 12 predicted proteins | sample LakEriMetagenome_FD_203521 | JGI IMG/M metagenome (GOLD analysis project Ga0315900, IMG submission 203521) | Freshwater fungal communities from buoy surface, Lake Erie, Ohio, United States - Buoy 12 MA114 | ecosystem: Environmental > Aquatic > Freshwater > Lake > Lake biofilm | place: USA: Lake... | reverse complement strand
CGATGCGGGTAACCCCGATCTCAGCCGCCTCGCGGGCCTGCAGCCCGAAGGTGTGGAACACCGAGCCGAGCAGCCCCTGGCTGGAGCGGTTCGCCAGCGCCAGCCCGCCCGCCGTGAGCATCAGCGACGCCAGAACCACCAGGGCCAGCGAGAACCCCTGCTCCTTCGGTGGGCCGGGTGGCGTTCTGCCGTGGTGGCGCCGCCCGGGGAGGCGCAGGGGTCGAAGGGGGCGCGGAGTGGTCATTGGCTGACCTGAAAAGGAGGCTGAAGGGGCGGCTGAGGGCAACGCGGAACGCCACTCCCAGTGACTCCTCGCCCGTGTTCAGCTTGATTACACGTCAGCCTAGGCGATCTGTCTGCGTCTGTCCGGTGATCCACTGCTTGAGCCCGAGCCGATCGGTAGGGCTTAAGCTTCAACCAATGCGGCTTCATTCGGGGCTCACCCGGTCTTCACCTTGGCAGACAATTTCTACGGAAAATCTTGCAACGAAGCGCCGGATCAGCACTCTGTTTCGCTGCAGCATGCCGCGATGTTGGTCTCGGAAGGCCGATTCGAGCAAGCCGAGGCCCTGTATGGCCTGTTGCGGCAGCGGGATGGTGACACGGCGCAGCTGCTCAACAATCACGCCATCGTCTGCGGTGCCCTGGGGCAAACGCAGCGCAAGCTGGAGCTGCTGCGACGCGCCGTGGCCGCCGAGCCCGAACATCGGCCCTATCGCATCAATCTTGCCTATGCCCTGCTCGAGACGGAGCAGGCCGAGGAGGCCCTGAACGCCTATCGGACACTCGTGGCCGAGAACCCGGACGATGTCGGAGCCCATCGGGGCGAGGCCAAAGCGCTGCTGCTGCTGGGCGATGACTCTGGCGCCGAGGCTGCGCTGCGCCGGGCCGCAGCCTGCGATCCCGCTCATGCGGGCGTCAGCAAAGACCTGGCGGGCCTGCTGCATCGTCAGGGCCGGGTGGAGGAGGTGCTGACAGCTGTTCACTCGGCCCTGGCGGCGCAACCCGACAACTACGAGCTGCTGGTGGAACTGGGCACCTACCTCCAGGAGCTCGGCCGTGATGAGAAGGCACTCGAATACTTCCTCTACGCCACCTCGCTCGAACCCGGCCGCAGCACAGCGATCGTGCGCTCGGCGATCTCGCTGCTGAGACTGGGGGATCTCGGCCAGGCCTCGCAGTTGCTGGCCATGGCCGAGGAGCTCGATCCCGATGATCCGGATCTGCTGAACCTGGTGGCTCTGTGCTTCACCAGAGCAGGATTGCTCAGCAAGGCCGTGGTCTGCTTTGAGAAAGCGATCAGCCTGGCCCCGGACCCTCAGGCCATTCTGGGCAACCTGATGACCGCTCAGCAGGGGATCGGCGATCTCGAGGAGGTGATCGCCACCGGGCGTCGGGCTCTGGCTCTGGCTCTGGAGCCGTTCCAGCCACGGGTGGTCCACAACCTGATGTTCGCCTATGCCGCCCAGGCCGATCGTTACAACGCTGAGGCCCTCCAATTGGCGGCCGACTATGCCCACCATCTGCGGGCCAATCTCCCGCCGCTGGCGCCCGATGCCATGGAGCGGGCTCCATACCTGGCGGCCACGCCTCGGCGCCTGCGGGTCGGTTTTCTTTCCGCCGAGATCGGCTCACACGTGGTGGGACGCTTCCTGGAGTCCTTCCTGCGCCATTACGACCGCAGCACCTTCGAGGTGGAGCTGCTCTCGCTTGAGCGGCACTTCGATGCCCGGGGTCAGGCGCTGGCGGCGCAGGCCGATGCCGCTCATCCGCTGATGGGACTGGACAACGCAACAGCCAGATCCTTTCTGCGCGAGCGCCGCTACGACATCCTTGTGGAGACGTCCGGGTACACCAACGGCACCGGTCTACCGCTGCTGGTGGAGCGCTGCGCTCCGATCCAATGCCACTACATCGGCTATCACGCAAGCACCGGCTTCGACACGATCGATTACTTCATCGGCGATGCCATCACAGCCTCGGCCGAGCTGCAGCCACAGTTCATCGAGCAGCTCTGGCGTCTGCCGCGCCCCTGGCTGGCCAGCCCGCTGGAGGAACGGCCGCCGAAGGCTGTGTCCACGGCAGCGACTCCCTGGCCGATCCTCGGCTCCTTCAACCAGCTCGCCAAAGTGCGTGAGCAGACCCTGGCGCACTGGGGCGCCGCCCTGCGAGCTGTACCGACTGCTGAGATGGTGATCAAGGACAGGCTGTGCAGCGATCCCGTGATCCGCGCGCGCATCGCGGAGAGCCTGGCCAGCCATGGAATCGCTGCAGATCGCCTCCGCTTCCTCGAGCCGGTCTCCACCCACCAGGATCATCTGGCGCTCTACAACCAGATCGACGTGGCTCTCGATGCCACTCCCTGGAGCAGCGCCACCACCGGCTTCGATGCACTATCGATGGGAGTGCCCCTGGTGGCCATCCGTGGTCGCTGCATGGGAGCGCGCATGAGCGCGTCCCTGGTGACGGCAATCGGCCGGCCGGAGTGGGTGGCCGATCATCCGGACACCACGGCGACGATCGCCGCCGATCTGTGCGGAGATCTGGAGGGCTTGCGCCGTGCCAAGGGAGACATCCAGCAGCAGGTGCTGGAAGGACCTCTGTTCGATGCCGCGGATCTGGCGCGGTGCCTGGGCGAGGCCTTTAAGCAGATGGCAGCCGCCAGGATCGGCGGCTGACAAGCGGCTCTGGGATGGGACAAAAAAACCCCGCCGAGGCGGGGTTTCGGGTGTTGGGACGTTGCGCGGAACGCCTCAGCCGGCGGAACAGGTGAGGGAACCAGTGGACGCCACTGAGATAGTTGCTTTCTTGCTGCTGCTGACGTCGGTACCCAGGCACTTGACGCCGCTGGCCGTAGCGCTCCAGGTGGCCGTGTAGGTGCCGCCTGAGGTGTTGCAGCTACCACCTGTACTCGGCTCGGCGCCGATGCCGCCGGAGGCGACATAGGTGGCACATTCCTTGGCCAGACCAACCTTCTCACCGATATTGGCGCCGGCCTCAGCGGCGTTGCGGGCTCCGAGGAACTGGGGCAGGGCCACCGCCGAGATCAGGCCGACAATGGCCACCGTGATCATCAGCTCGATCAGGGTGAAGCCGCGTGCGAGGCCTTTCTGCTTGCGAAGCGTGTTCAGCAAGGCCAACCGCGTACGGGGGTGCAGAGTGCTCTGAATGGGGTTCATGGCTGTCGGGGACTGGATGAAGGGTAGGCAGGTTGAGGGTCAACGTCCAGGCACAACCCCTTTCTAGCGCCAACGCGATCGGCAGCGCACACGTGTGCTCCAGTTTTCGAGTTCGGCTGCACCGCAAGCAATCCCCCCCCCTTCTCCACGGGACTTTCAGCGCTTGCCAGCCACGCAGAACCATCCCAAGCAACGAACCCAGTACTTTTCTAATGCACTTCTAATAGCATTCTTCAGCGGGTCTCGACCCGGGGTATTGAGCGCACCGACCGCGTTGCCCACTCACGAAGGTGCGCAAAAATCACACCATGACCGGCCTTGCCAAGGACCCGCTTGCCAGCTTCGCCCGTTTCGGCTCCCTCCATCCGCCAGCGGCTGCTCAGTTCCAGCCTGTTGGCGGTGCTCGGGGGCTACGGCCTGCTGTTAGGAGCCCACGGGCTGTTCTCCAGCCAGGAACGACGCAGCTACCACCGCGTCCTGGCCGCATCCGTACAGCAGGAAGTGCTGCCCGCCGCCCAAGCGCCTGGGGCCCTGAGGACCGTTGGCGATCGGCTCAGCCAATTGGTAAGCCCCAACCTGATGGTCTGGATCGAGACAGACCAGGGCGTTCCCTGGCGGCCACCACGCCAGCTGGGTGGCTTCCAGCTGCCGAAACACATCAGCCTCACGCGCCTGCTGGTGCGCGCCAGCCTCCAGCACAGCCCTGACGGTACCGCCGGAGGCCCGGCGATGCTGCAGAGCGCCGAGCGCACCTACCTGATCAGCGCCATACCGCTGGTGCTGGAGGGGAGACCGATGCGCTTGCGCCTGCTTGAAGATGTCACCACCAAGGTGGAGCGGGAGCGCACCACCCGGCTGCTGCTGATGCTGGCGGCGGCCGTGTCCACGCTGTTCACAGGTCTGCTGCTGCGTCCGGTGCTCTCCCGTGGGCTGGCCCCCCTGCGCGACCTGGGCCGCCGCATGCAGGCCATCGGCAGTGACAGCCTCGACCGAGGCCGGCTGCCCGAAGAGGAAATGCCTCGGGAGTTGCTGCCAATCGCCGGCGAGTTCAACGCCCTGCTGGAGCGGCTGGCGATCTCCTGGGAGCGGCAGCGCGACTTCGTCAATGGCGTCAGCCATGAACTGCGCACGCCGATCACCCTGGTGGGCAGCTATGCCGGCCGTCTGAGGCGACGTGCCGCCGGCCTGGACAACGATGAACGCGCCCAGCTGCTGCTGATCGAGGAGGAAGCGGAGCGCATGGAGCGTCTGGTTGCCGATCTGCTGCATCTGGCCCGCTCCGATGCCCACCAGCTCCAGCTGGCGGCTGAACCCTTCGACGCTGGCGCTGCGCTGCAGAGGGTTCTCGAGAGACTCGGCGTCGCCTGTGGGGGCCGATTGCGCTTCGATCCACCTCCAACCCAAGCCTTCGCCCTCGGCGATTCCCGTCAATACGAGCACTGCGTGGCCAACCTGATCGAGAACGCCCTCAAATATGCGCCCCCCGAGAGTGCGGTCCAGCTGCGCCTGCAGCGGCAGTCTGGACAACTCGTGACGCATGTGGTCGATGCAGGCCCCGGTGTACCGGTGGAGGAGCGGCAGCGAATCTTTAACCGCTTCCAACGGGGTCGTCACACCGCCTCAGTTCCCGGCAGTGGCATCGGCCTGGCGGTGGTGAAGACCCTGATCGAGGCGATGGGCGGGTCGGTTGGCGTGGGTGACGCCCCCGGGGGTGGCGCCGACTTCCAGCTCAGGCTGAGGTCCGCAACGCCCCTTCCCGCAACATGAATCCCACGCCGCGCACCGTCTGGATCAGGGTGGGGCGCCCGACGGGCTCGAGCTTGCGGCGCAGGTAACGGATGTAGACCCCCAGCAGGTTCTCGTCACCGAAGTGGTTCTCGCCCCAGACCTCGCGAAGAATCTGCTCCCGCGGCACCACCCGACCGGCCTGGCGAAGCAGGCACACCAGCAGGTCGTACTCGCGCACCGACAGGTGGATCACGGCTCCATCACGCACCGCCTCACGCGTGGCGGTGTTCACGCTGAGATCACCATGCTGCAGCCAATCGGCATCCAGCTGACCACGCCAGTAGGACGTCCGGCGCAGAAGCGAGCGCACCCGTGCGAGCAGCTCCTCGATCGAGAAGGGTTTGGTCATGTAGTCGTCGGCGCCCGAATCGAGGGCCTCGAGACGGTCGCGCATGTCGTCATGGCTGGTCAGCATCAGAACCGGAGTGATCACACCGCTCGATCGCAGCCGCCGGCAGATCTCGACACCGGTGAAATCCGGCAGGGTCCAATCAAGCAAGATCAGATCGCCAGGATCCTGGCGAAGCACCAGCAACGCAGCCTGGCCATCCTCGGCCTCCGCCACTGTGTAGCCCTCGCAGCGCAGCTCTCCCACCAGGAATGAGCGGAGGCGGGGTTCATCATCAACGACCAGAATCCTGGAACCAATGGTGGTTTCAGACACGGATCGGTCCTTCCTTGAGCATGAAGCCAACACCTCGCACAGTCTGGATCAGAGTGGGCTGACCGACCGGCTCAAGTTTGCGACGCAGGTAGCGCACATACACATCGAGCAGGTTGTCGTCTCCGATGCTTCGCTCTCCCCAGAGAGCCTGCAGAATGTTGTGCCGTTCCTGCACCACGCCGGGATGACGGAATAGATAGGTGAGTAGGTCAAATTCCCTGGCCGTGAGGTGAATCGCTTCACCGCCGCGCGTCACCTCGCGGCTGGCGGGGTTGAGGGCCAGATCCGCCAGGCGCAGCCAACCGCCATCGGGCTCATCGAGGCTGCTGCGCCGCAGACGGGCGCGCACCCGGGCCAGCAGTTCCTCGATCGAAAACGGTTTGGTCAGGAAGTCGTCGGCACCCGAATCGAGCGCCTCAACCCGTTCGCGCACCTCATCGTGGGCCGTGAGCATCAGCACCGGCGTGCTGATGCCGCCGCTGCGCATGCGCCGGCACACCTCCACACCCGTGAAGTCAGGCAGGCCCCAGTCGAGAACAATGAGATCCCAGGACTGACCGCGGATCTGGAGCATCGCATCCTGCCCCGTACCCACGCCGAGACACTCATACCCCTCGGAGAGCATCTCCGAGACCAGGAAGGTGCGGAGCTCAGGATCGTCTTCAACGATCAACAGCCGGGACGGACTCATGAGACTGCTGCCGGCGGCGAACAGGGATAAAAATGAGGATCAACGAAGGCGGGCATGGTCGCAGCGTGCAAGTCTTGGAGCGAGCACCTGTCCAATCCATGTCCTGGGACCACGGTTACTTTAGCGGCCAGTCTTACTGCGCCACGGTAATCCCGCAGATGGCACCGGCCTGGCTGGATTTCGCAGGCCTGGTGAAGGGTGTGGCCTCGCCGCGGCGGATCGAGGGCGAGCCCTTCCGCTACCTCGATCTCGGCTGCGGAACCGGACTGGGCCTGTGCCTGCTGGCTTCCCTGTACCCCGAAGGTCAGTTCACCGGAGTCGACTTCATGCCCGGGCACATCGCCCAGGCCCGCTGGCTCGCCCGCAGCCTGGAGCTGACGAACGTCACGTTCCGCGAAGACGATCTGGTCGAGCTCAGCCGCTCGTCCGATGTCCTTGGCGAGCCCCAGCACTACGTGGTGGCCCACGGGGTCTACACCTGGGTGGACACAGGCGTGCAGGAGGCACTGCTGGGTCTCACCGCACAGGTGCTTGAGCCGGGTGGGTTCTTCTACTGCTCCTACAACACGCAGCCCGGCTGGCTGGGGCGTACCGCGTTCCAGATGCTGGTGGCCCTGGAGCGGGGCCGACATCCCACCGCCACACCGGGTGAAGCCTTCGTCGCCGCGCGCGCACGGCTGGAAGCCGTACTGCGCCATCCCGAGGCACCCTTCAGCACCGCGCAACCGCAGCTGAGAACGGCTCTGCCGGCGGTCGATCAGCCCGCCGAGCTGGCCTATCTGTGTGGCGAATACCTGCCCGAAGCCTGGCGGCCGCTCTATGTGAGCGAGGTCCATCCCCGCATGCATGCCCACAAGCTGGAGTATGTGGCCACGGCCATCCTCAACCAGCTGCATGAGGGCTTTCTGAATGCGGCCGTGGCCCCGCTGGTGCTGGAGGAAAGCGACCCGCTGATCCGTGAGGCCACGTTCGATCTGGTGCTCAACCAGGGCTTCCGGCGCGATCTGTTCGCCAAGGGTCCCCGGCGGCTGCCGCCGGGGGCCAGGCTGGAGCAGCTGGCGGCGATCGGCCTGCGGCGTCTCGGCCTGGAGCCCTGGGGGGACTGCACGTTCACAACGCAGTTCGGGCGCATCGAGCTGGAGCCCCGCATCATGCTGGCCCTGGAGGCGGCCCTGGCACAGGGGCCGCAGACGCTCGGCGCCGTGGCGATGCAGCTCGACATCGAACTGGAAGAGCTGTTGCCCAGCATCCTGCTGCTCCTCGATGGCAACCGCATCGGCCTGGACCGCGGCGCGGCCGCCCCAACCGCTCCGCCGGTGGCGGCCTTGAACACACGGTTGCGGGCCCTCACCGAGGAGGGCCATGCCACCGGCCATCAACTGCTTCCCGCCACCGGCGCCACGCTGGACGTGCCCTATCTCGACAGCCTGATCCTCGAGGGGCTGGTGCAGGGGCTGGAGCAGGACGATGTGGTGACCCTCGTGCTGATGACCGTGGCGGCTAACGGGCGCAGGCTGCTGGACACGCAGGGCAACGCCGTCGTGGATCCGGATCTGCAGCTGAAACTGATGCGGGAGTCGGTCAGCCGGATCGCCTCCACGGTGCTGCCTCTGATCCGCGAGAACGGTGGGCTGCCGGAGGACATGGACGGAGAGGGTTGAATGGGTGCACCGATCCCTCGCTGTTCCGTGGCTCTGCCCTCCGCCACCACCCTTTCGGGCCGGCTGGCCCGCTGGGGCATGCTGATCGTGGCGATCTACGTGCTGGTGGCCCTGCTGACACCGCTGCTGCTGCAGCTGGGGGTCGTGCCCGACCCCAACGCCGGCCTTGACAATCCGATCTACGGCGCCCCATCGCCCGGCCACTGGTGCGGCACCGACCGCCTCGGGCGCGACGTGTGCACCCGCACGCTGGCGGGCAGCGGCGTGGCGCTGCAGGTGGTGGCGATCGCACTGGTGCTCGCCCTGCTGATCGGCGTGCCCCTCGGCATGGTGAGCGGCTACCTCGGTGGAGGGGTGGACCGACTGCTGGTGCTGCTGATGGACACGCTCTACACCCTGCCGGTGCTGCTGCTTTCCGTGGTGCTGGCCTTCCTGCTGGGCCGTGGGCTGCCGAATGCCGCCGCCGCGCTTTGCGTGGTCTACGTGCCGCAGTACTTCCGGGTGGTACGCAATCAGACGGCCCAGGTCAAGGCCGAGCTGTTTGTCGAGGCGGCCCGCTCGCTGGGTGCAGGACCACTCTGGATCCTGCGGCGCTATCTGCTACGGAACGTGATCACCTCGGTGCCGGTGCTGCTGACCCTCAATGCCGCCGATGCGGTGCTGGTGCTGGGGGGCCTGGGCTTCCTCGGCCTTGGATTGCCGGAAACGGTGCCGGAGTGGGGCGGAGATCTTCAGCAGGCACTCACGGCGGTGCCGACCGGCATCTGGTGGACGGCGCTGTTCCCGGGTGTGGCGATGTTCGTCCTGGTGCTCGGACTGTCGTTCCTCGGCGAGGGGCTGGAGGACTGGCTGAGCGGCCGTCATCATTGAGCCGCAGCGTCGTTGCGGTTCGCCATGGATCAGGAGCAGATCGATCATCTCCAGCGGATCCAGCGTTGCTGTGAAGCCCTTCAGAGCTTGCCCTGGTCTTTGGGGATGGACATCGATCAGATCATGGCCACGCTGATCGATTTTGATTCGAGCCACTGGACCTTCGTCAAATATCTGTCACTGCCGCTCTACGAGGAACTGGAAGCCCTGCTGACCCGATCCCAGGCAGGGGCTGTGCTGCAACAGAGGCCTGCGATCACCGTGGTGCTCCCGGTGCATCGGGCTTCCGACAACCTGCTGGCGAAGGCGCTCGCGAGCACCCGGATGCAGGTGGGCGTCGAGATTGAGTGTCGGGTCAGCATCGATGGCCGTGAGCAGGATCATGCGTTGGTGAAGGACTTGCTGGCTCAGATGCCACCGATCCCCGAGCGCTGGTCTGCATGGGTGCATTTCAGTCCGGTCAACAGGGGCGTGGGCATGTGCCGAAACCAGGCGCTCAGGTGCATCAGCACCCCTTACTTCACCTGCATTGATGCCGATGACGTCTTCCATCCCTTGCGCTGCCTGCATGCCCTGCTGCTGATGGCTGATCGTGGCCTGCAGCGCCTCAACACGGGTTACAGCAGGGTATCGTTTCGTCAGGGCAAAGCCATACTGATCAATGGCAGCCTGGCCTGGACGGGTCACAACAGCTTCGTCGCCCAGAGCCAACTGCTAGAGCGTTACGGCTATCTCGCCGACCTTCGCTGTCATGAAGACACGGAATACATGAGGCGCCTGGAATTCTTTGGCGTTCCGATGTTCAATAGTGCAGCAGTCGGTCACTATATGAATTCCGAGCCGGACTGGTCATACATCTCCCTGGCCACTCCAGCAAGGCGCGAGGTGCATCCGATCGAAGGGCATCCCTATCTGTGCGGAACGGTGATCGCCGCCCTGACAGACGAAAGTCGTAACGTGGAGACGCACTACAGCCAGCTTTATCAGGATGTGATCAGCCATGGACTCAGCCGCGCTTTTCCACCGGAGTGATGCCGGCGCAGCTCTGATCCTGCAAGCACCGCTCCTGTAAAGAATCGCTTGCCATCCACCGCCATCGCCCTAACCTTGGTCGCAAAGACAGCCTGGGCTGAATGGCCAGATTCACGATTGTCACGATCGCGCCGCGGGCCTACGAACACATCCGGGCATTTGACGAGATCAAATTACTCCTCTACGAATCACTGCTGGAGCTTGGCCACACCGTCGCCATTGCCACGAACGAATTTGAACCCAGCACAATCAATATCATCTTTGGCTGCCATCTCATGCGCGAGGAGGCGTACGAGGAAATCCCTGCTGATAGCATTATTTTCAACACCGAGCAGATCGGTGGCGACTTTTCCGAATGGACCCAAGCGATTCTTACGCTGTCACGGCGGCACAGGATCTGGGACTACTCAACACACAACATTGCGGCTCTGAAATGCCTTGCAGATGCAACCGAAGAGACAGGGCGGATCCAACGCCTACGGCTTGGTTATCATCAACGACTCGAGCGCATCAGGCGGCAAGCCCAGCCTGACAACGATGACGGCTTTGCCTTCATCGGCTCGATTACAAAGAAGCGCGAGGATATTCTTGCGAAAATCATGCTTTCAGAAAGCCTCTATCTTCATGGCTATTTTGGCTTTTATGGTCTGGCACGGGATGCCATACTGAATCGCAGTCGAGCAGTTCTGAATATCCATTCCCACTCGGTGCGCATTCTTGAGTGGACACGCATCCTCTATCTGATTGCCAATCGCGTGCCGGTGATTGCGCTGCTTCACGAAAGCACGCTGTCCGATGATGACCAACTCAGTTATGTGCTGCCGTGCTCCGAAGAGGATCCAACACCGCAGTTGCAGATCTACTACGCCAACCCTCAGGAGCTGGAGCAACATGCCGAGACGGCATATGCACGATTCAGCCAGCTGAATCAGAAACCATACACAGAGCAGGCACTCGACCAAGTCTTCCCGGAACAATTCTATCCTTCTCTGCCGCCTCGCAGCGAGCGCACCCGTGATCATTGGAGTTATTGCCCACAGCAACGCAGTCCAGATCCGGTCTGGTATCGCTACACATACCCCTGGCTTGATGCGGATCCGCGCCCACTCGAGCAGCTGCATTGGAATGTAGGCGTATATCGCCAATGCCATCCCGACCCGCAGTTTGCCCGAGAAATCTTCAAAGAGCCGCTGCAGCTGGGCCCGGCAGCCCAGGGCCGGCCGTCCGAAGCCGTGTCACCGGTCGCACCCGCTCAGCGCCTGGCGGTGGTACTGCATTTCTTTTCTGAATTGCGAGTCACAAGTTTTTTTATCAACTATGGTCGCCATCTGCCAGCGGGCACGGACTTCTACATCACAGCCTCGACGCGCATCGTCAGGGCCCTGATTGAAAAGGTGGCCGCAGACTGCAATATCGGCAATCTGCACATTGAATTAATCGAGAATATTGGCAGAGATATTCCGAGCAAGTATATCGTCTTTAACGACAGACTTGCCGCCTATGACCTCTGTTTCTTTTCGCATGGTAAAGAATCAGATGCCAACTGGTTTTACGACCACAATCAGCTGCTGGCTGGCTCGGCAACACGCGTTGATCAGATCACACAGCTGTTTGCCAAAGATCCAACCCTTGGTCTTGTTTATCCCGATTACCTGGCTCCCCTGCTGCCCGCGATCGGTTGGTCCAGCATGCGACCGATGATTGATGAGCTGCTGGCTCGATTCGGCTGCGATACCGCACCTGTCTCTGTGCTCGAGTTTCCGGCCGGCGGCTTCTTCTGGGCAAGGCCGCAGGCCCTGACAATTCTCCATTCACTAGGACTGACGCTGGCAGATCTTCCCGCCGAACCATTGCCGAAAGACAACACCCTTCTGCATGCTCTGGAGCGCATGCCCTGCCTTTCAACCGAAATGATGGGGATGCGCTGGGAAAAAGTGGGGCGTACGTAGCAGCAGTTATAGTTACCTTAAGCCCAACCTTCTATCCTCAAGCCCATGGAGCGGATACGTCGGATCAACCATCTTGCAAACAAACTAAACTCTCATAACTATCTTGAAATAGGAGTCCGCGACGGTGAGACCTTAGACGGCATATCCATCCCCATGAAGACTGGCGTCGATCCAGTCTTTCGATTTGATTGGCAGCTTGCAATGGAGAATACTCCATCACTTAGGCTACATCAATGCACTAGCGATGAATTTTTTCTAGGGTCCTTAGCCGACTCATCGTACGACTTTATTTACCTTGATGGCCTGCATCACTATGAACAGACTTTTCGAGATTTACTCCATGCCATTAGGATTTGTAGTGATAAAGGAGTCATCTTAATCGATGACACAGTGCCTTGTGATGCGTATTCGTGCTCTCGGGATATGGACGAAGCGTTTAGTCTTCGCCGAGCTACCAATCCAGACTGCCACGAAGAGTGGCATGGAGACACATACAAACTCATTCCCTTAATCAATCTTCTTTTGCCAGCTTATGAGTATATCACAATGATGGACTCAGGCAATCCTCAGACCATCTTATGGAAACGTCGCAACCTGTTCCTTTCAAGCGAGATTGAGACGCTTATCTCCTTTCTTGCCCTTGACAACTTATCGGCCTGTGATTTTCTATGGATGCGAAGAAACCTCCACCTATGGCATCCCAAGACAGAGCTCGAAGCAATAGATCTAGTTTGCAGTGACATACTGCAGTAAAACAGATTAATACCCTAGAGAGTCGCTGGCACCAGTGATTAGACGATTAGACTGAGCATCGATTTAAACTCATCTAGAACCCATTCGTTAGAGCAGCGCTCACGAACCCGGCTCATTACCTCCAAAGCGTGATCAAACAATGGTGTGCCGATGCTGCCTAGAGCTCGATCCACTGTTTCAGCAATCTCATCGTCATCAGCGTTTGCGGAGACATAGAATGGGTATGAATCGCCTAGATAGTACGAGTTGTCATACACACCTTGCTCAACAATAATAGCAGCATTAGATACCGCTGCAATGAAGAGCTTAAGACTAGGCTTATGCCCATCGATTTCTCTTGTCTTGCGTATCCCATAGTGCAAAGGATATTCGCAAACCCGACTCATCCACGACAAATCATCTTGACTTGAAGTGGATATATAGCATTCATCAATAAGAGTAGATACATGCGCAGGGATACGCGTATTCTCTGCAAGCCCAAAGTAACCGATTTTTCGTGGCCCTAAAGTTTTGATATTGGCGGCAGACTCTGAGATCCGTGATTGCAATCGAAGATCAACATGGTGAGTAACGTGTGCAGCAGGAATACTAGGGTACTCAGCAACAAAGTGGCTGAGTTGAGACAAAGAGGATGCAACAAGTACATCCATCAACCTAGCCTTGTCATGATCTATTGCCGCATCCAGAAAGTCGCCAAGCAAGAGGTTACCCCTTCTCTTTAAAGAAGCAAGTTCTTCAGCTGTTGAACAGGCCAACGCACCTTTTGTCATAAAGATAAGCGAGTTATCGACTTGCGTGACATCAGTTGCAGAAGCAACTGAGAATTTATCTGTTATTTGAGGATCTGCTGCGATAAGTTTAGCTAGCTGCGAACCTCGAAGAACTGTGCTTCCAGACTTTAGGTAGTGAGCCGAGAGGGCGAAAACAATATTTACTTGAGTCGAAGAGAAATGGCGACAATATGGTTGAGCGTCTATGGAGTTCAGAATATGTACCTTCTCGCAAGATGATGAGTCCAGGTGAGGAACTCGAAGCGAGAAGAAATTGTTATCTATTGAACCCAGGGACGATTTGATAGCTGAGACACTCTTGCTTTTCATTTTCCAGAGTGTATAGCCGAGCGCAGGCTGATCACGTTTGACACCTTCGCCAATCTCTCGCCACCATTGCTCGCAGAAATGGATAACGTCAAGGTCACGATGTCTCCTCCATATCATGGCAGCATGCGCCAATCCAGAGCTAGCTGGCAAACCATTAAACTGATATTCAATCGCTTTTCTACAGAGTGGCTGGGGGTCAATGCCACGGTGGTAGTAAGCAGCAGCTATCTCACGATAAACACAACAACGATCAGGATGAGGCCATAAGCAAAGATCTGAAGTTGCACTGTAGATCTCAATCAGACGACGAATATCACCCAGTAGCAATAGATTGGCATCAATATATAATGAGAACTCATACTTTTGTGGGAGCCACTTGTGTGGCAGGATTTTATGACAGCGTGATGCAATAGCAGGATCTGATACTGGGTCTTGAATTGTAATGACTTTCCAATCAGGCGCTGTGATGGGTTGATCAGTAAAGCAGAGGTAATCTATACCAAGCTTGGCACTAATAGCCGGGAGAAGCCTATCGTTGCCACCATAGAGAGAGGTGTAGATGCAAGTATTCTTGACTGTGGCAGTTATATTACTAGACATACTTGGCGCATGACCAATCAAGTCAGAATTTAACTCTGGGCTTGATGGTGTCACAAGCGCTTTATTCGGTACAATACAACCACTCGATTCCGCTGGAATACTGGAGCGGGGGTATAGTCTTCTTAACTCGGCAAAGGCGTTAAGCGCACCTTGGGGATTACCAAGGCAGAGCATAGCTATTCCCTTGGCCTCTAAAAGGCTTGCGTTGAGGTTAAAAACACTCTCATGCTCATGAATTAATGAGCATACTTTGATAAAGTCTTGACTGCATAGAGCTTCTCTCACTCTTAAACTGACCTCTAGCTCTTGCTGGCCACATGCGTAAGCGTAAGCCAGTAGATCTTCAATCAAGTCCCGGGCTCGATCGCTCATTTGATTATCAAGAAGTTGTGCTGCGAAAGCCTAATCGTAACTTATAATTAGTGAGATGTAAGCCTATGGTTTGCATGAAGCGCTTTTGTCTACGATTGATTCTATGCGCCAAAAGGGCACATGCAACAAATGCAAAGGTCTTTACGGTCAATCCGTTGATTTTGATTGAACTCTTTGCAAAGCACCTATTGGGTGCGTCCATTTGGCCAGAGCTTGCTAAATAGAAATCACTGTATTCGTCCAAGCAGCAAATGCAACACTTCACCTCGGTAGGCGCAACTAGTTCATGAATATTACACCCGTTATATCTGTAATTTAGCATAATGAGGCACGCCATCTTACCCCCCTGCTCCAGGCTTGCCTACCTAGGCTTTCACGGTTAGCAAGTTCAATTCCGTTCCTCACCTGAGCCTCAGATGCCAGCCCTTCAGAGCGCCGATCTCCTGCCCGGAATTCCCCGGATTGATACGCCATTGTTTGAAGATCTGCTTGCGGAAGGAGTCTTCGGTTCTTACGCCAAAGTGGCGCATCAACTGCATAGAGATGGTTTCGCCATTGTCGATCTAGGTGCTGATCGGATCCGTGCATTTGCCGAGCAGATTCGTCTGGCTCTCAAGCCGGCATTTGATCTCGACCGCTGGGCGGCAGAGCGCCGCCAAGGTGGTCTGCGACTGCAGGATGCATGGCGAGAGTGTGACACTGTGCGCGAGCTAGCTCTGGATTCTCTGATTCTGGATCTTCTCGAGAAGGTGTACGGGCGAGTTCCCTTTGCATTTCAGAGCCTGAACTTTCCAGTTGGAACTCAGCAGCACTACCACAGCGACGCTGTTCACTTCCATAGTGATCCGCCGGGTTTCATGTGTGGTGTCTGGGTGGCGCTGGAAGACATCCATCCAGATGCAGGAGCTCTGGAGTATTACCCCGGGAGTCACCGGCTTCCCTATTTACAGGTCCGCGATGTGATGACGCTGGAACACAACGATCAGAAGTCTGGTCAGGAACTATTTCATCCAGTCTGGGATGCAATGATCAAAGCACACAAGTTGGAACGAATTCTATTCACTCCTCGTGTCGGTCAGGCGCTGATCTGGGTTGCCAATCTTCTCCATGGCGGCAGTCCCGTCATCGATCACAGCCGTAGCCGCTGGAGTCAGGTCACACACTACTTCTTTGCTGATTGCCACTACTACACGCCCATGCACAGTCAATGGCCGCGGGGGCCGATCGCCTGGCGGGATCCGCTCGACATCGCCACGGGCCGGTGTCGCAGCGGAGCCCCGGATCCGCAGCATCCAAGATCACAGGGCCTGGTGAGCTTCTCGTCATTGCCTGACTGTCTGCGCTCCCTTGACTGAGGTTGTTGGCCGCCTTCTGGCCAGTGCTCAGGCCAGCCCGAGGCGACGCACGAGCTGATCACCGATGCGCTGCCAACTGAACCGCTCGTGGACAAGAGCGCTGCCCTCCGATCCTCCCATCGCCCGCTCCTGAGCCAGATACCGCTCAAGGCTGTGGATCAGGCCATCCAGATCCGGCTCCAGGGAGACCATGCCCTGCTCGCCCTTGATCAGTTCACTGGGAATCTGTAGACCCAGAGCAGGGTCAAAGTAATCGTCAGTTGATCCGCCGGCTGTCACCAGCACCGGTAGTCCACAAGCAGCAGCCTCGAGTGGCGGGAGATTAAAGCCTTCAGCACGATAGGGAGACACGTACAGATCAGAGGCGTTATAAAGAGCCCGCAGCCCATCAATATCAAGGTTCTCCGAGATCTGGATCACATCAGCCAGCTGTTCATCGCTCAACGCAAGGGGCTGACCGGAGGCCGCCATCTCTCTGAGCACCGTATCGAGACGACGACCATAGAGATTACTCTGATCCTTGATTACAAGTTTAAGATGGCTGTACCGTGGCTTCAGAGCGGCATAGGCCTGAAGCAAGAGATCGACGCCTTTGTTATAAGTCAGGGATCCAAGATTGAGCAGCACGACGTCGTCAGGGCTGAAACCGAACAGCTGCCTGTAGAACTCGCGCAGCTCTGGTTCGACTCTGAAGAAATCCGAAGATTCCACACCGTGAGGAATCACGTGTATCAACTCCTCACCAATTCCGGCTCGCATGAACCCTTGCTTTGACCATTGCGATGGGGTGATGAATTCAAGATTGCCTCGTTTAAGCGCCACGTCGAGGCTGCCGCCGATAAACTGTTCAGGCAGAACAGTATATTCCGTCGTGCCAAAGACGAAAATCCTTTCTGCCTGCCCATCACTGATATTGTAGGGATAAGCGATGCGATAAATCACCTTGAATCGATCCGCTGGATCTGGCGAGGGGATGGCCTGAATCCTTTGTCGTTTGTCGTTGGCCAGGCCACTGCTATTGCTGATTCGATTCCAGCCTGCAATGAAAGGTTCAACATCCCGGTGGCGCAACCTGAACGGGTGTTGCAGCATCTGGAGAAGTTGCCACTGATTGACCAAGGAATAGGAGTGATTCAGATC
>Ga0315900_10005631_pt1 | contig 17154 bp, 14 predicted proteins | sample LakEriMetagenome_FD_203521 | JGI IMG/M metagenome (GOLD analysis project Ga0315900, IMG submission 203521) | Freshwater fungal communities from buoy surface, Lake Erie, Ohio, United States - Buoy 12 MA114 | ecosystem: Environmental > Aquatic > Freshwater > Lake > Lake biofilm | place: USA: Lake... | reverse complement strand
ATCCTCCTTCAACCCCTTCAACCTCCTTCAACCTCCTTCAACCTCCTTCAACCTCCTTCAACCTCCTTCAACCTCCTTCAACCTCCTTCAACCTCCTTCAACCCCCTCAACCTCCTTCAACTTCTCTCAACCTCTCTTAACTTTGCCTTTATTCCCTACCTTCGCCCGCAAATTCTAACTATGTCAGTTCTTGTTGTTGGCACCATGGCCTTTGATTCTATTGAAACACCTTTTGGAAAGAGTGATCGCATCATTGGTGGAGCTGCTACTTACATTGCCCTTAGCGCTTCCAACTTTGTAACACCCATCAAGCAGGTTTCAGTTGTTGGCGGTGATTTTCCTCAGGAAGAACTTGATGATCTGGCAAATAGAGGCGTGATCCTGGAAGGAGTCCAGATCAAAAAAGATCAGAAGTCTTTCTTCTGGTCAGGTCGCTATCACATGGACATGAACGAGCGTGATACCCTCGACACACAATTGAATGTACTGGCTGATTTTCAACCCATCGTGCCCGATAGTTATCAGGATTGTGAATTCGTTATGCTGGGTAATGGTGTGCCTGCTGTTCAGCACAGCGTGCTCAAGCAGATGAAGAATAAGCCCAAGCTGGTGATCATGGATACCATGAACTTCTGGATGGAGACAGCTATGGAGGATCTGGAAAAACTTCTCAAAGACGTTGATGTTTTGCTGGTTAATGATAGCGAAGCTCGTCAGCTTTCGGCGCAATACTCACTGGTGAAGGCTGCCAAGGAAATTCTTTCCATGGGTCCCAAATATCTGGTGGTGAAAAAAGGCGAACACGGAGCACTGCTGTTCCATGGAGATCAGGTATTCTTTGCTCCGGCACTACCCCTGGAAGAGGTTTTTGATCCTACTGGAGCAGGAGATACATTTGCCGGAGGATTCATCGGACACCTGGCCAAAACCAAAGACATCTCATTTGAGAACATGAAGACCGCCATCATTGTGGGTTCCGCCATGGCTTCTTTCTGTGTTGAGAAGTTCGGTACAACCAGAATGAAAGAGATCACCAGAGAAGATATCCAAAGCAGGATCAACCAGTTTGTAAGCCTGGTTAATTTTGATATCAACCTGATCTGATCCCTATCAGCTTTTTATAACGAAAGGGTTTTTCATTCAAAGGCATCAACTCTGCAAGGATGATGTAGAATCCATCTTGAAGTTTAGTGTCCCTTTTCAGCCCATCCCAATAAAAACTGCCTTCCATTCCGCAAAGCTGATTATCAACCAGCTTCATGATGAATTGTCCGTTCTCCGCAAACAGATAAACATTCAAAAGACATCCGTTGAGTTGTGATCGGTACTGAATTTGCAACATGTCGTTATGGCCATCATTATTCGGACTAACCACTTCTGGACTTATTTGAATAGCTGCAATCGAACTATCGTTCTTTCTGAATTGTGAGTTCTCCTGACCGGGAGTGGCATACCCGGTGTTCGAAGATGCAGAGTGCCAGTTCTGTGATGAGTTTGTTTTTTGATAGGGATCAATCCGTTCCAGCGAGACTCCGGAAATATCTCTTAACAATGGGAAATGCATATCATCATTGTATCGAATCTCATCTAGGATCTTTCCCTTTGTGTTCAAAAGCATGACATTCCCTTTGTCATCAGGCATCGAAGGCATGGCAGAAGTTTCAAGCAGGGATTTTTTTCGGCTACTTTTCCATTGCCGAAGTACAAAACCTGAATCTGTGGTAATAGCGATGGCCTCATCAGGAAAAATGTTGAAATGTTCATCTGATATGATAAAAGGGATACCCATGATTCCTTGATCATTTCTGGAGCTGAGATACAACCCTTTGGCATTGATCACCTTTGTTGAATTGTTTCTGATTTCCAAAAAATCAGCCCCATCGGATGGAGGGTTGAATAAAATCTCATTGATCACCAGATCTCCTGTTTCAGGCTCTTTTGGAATGCCTGTTCGGATGGCAAAGCTGTCTTTGGTTGCAGAACGACAACGTTGCAGTCCTCCTATGCTTAGGGTATATATTTTTTCTTCCTCCATTTTTTTATTCAACATCAATTCAATCTCCCGGAACAGGGGTGGAAGAATTCTGGTTTGGGTGACTTGTATATCAGCAGAATTGAAAGTATATCTCGAAGAACTGAAAGCTGAAAGACTGTCAACCCCCTGATCCAGTATGAGCAATAACTTGTCGCTTGCCAGGGCAATGCATTGAAGTGCCTGAGTTGCGGGATGAGAAGTTCCCGGTTTCATAATACTGTTTTCTCTTCCGGGTGTTCCGCCTTTACTGTCAGTACTGGCAGTCCAGTTATGGGTGGCACAGGGCTGCAGCGGATCGATCATCTCAAGGCTCCATCCTCCGTTTGCTTTCACCGGATTTCTATACCATTTGCTTTTATATTCTACAGCATGGATGGTTTTGCCATCGGGTGATTTGAGCGTTACCAGATCGCCATCGTTATTCAATGCAGGAAAGGATGTGAGACCTATAGTTCTTATGCTATGGAAGAAAATGGTTTGGGTGCGACTGCAAAGAACGACCATACTATCGGATGGCAACAGGTAGGACGATGAAATGGTGGAAGCAGTTGTTCCATTGTCTATTTTAAAACGAAGCAGATCAATCGTTCTTCCGGAAACATTCTTCAGTTCAATGTATTCTGCATTGGGTAAACCTACGATCGGAGAGGGATCTGCCATGATCTCATTGATCACCAGATCATACCTTTCTACTTGTCCTGCTGCCATTTTGAACAGATATACGCACACGATCAACGCAAACGTTTTCATAGCGTGAAACTAGAACTGTAGCGATTTTCAAAAAGGAGAAAAACAACATTTATTTGGCAGAAAAAAACAAGCTGATTAGTTTTGTTCCGCAATGATGAACAATAAACACACCAAAAAGAACAAGAAACAGTCCCATAGGGAAGGTTAGTTCCATTTGTGTGTATCAAATATGTAACAGCCTTCCGAAAACCGGGAGGCTTTTTTTTAACCCAACCCGAAAGGGTAAAATGAAAAGTATGAAAGTTGCTGTTGTAGGTGCTACCGGACTCGTGGGCACCAAAATGTTACAGGTCCTCGAAGAAAGAAATTTTCCCGTAACTGAACTGATCCCGGTTGCTTCCGAAAAATCGATTGGGAAACAGGTGACCTTCAAGGGAAAATCTTATACCATTGTGGGCATGCAAACCGCGATCGATCTCAAGCCTGCAGTGGCCATCTTCTCAGCGGGTGGCAGCACTTCTACTCAATGGGCTCCCGCATTTGCAGCAGCCGGTATAACTGTGATTGATAATTCTTCTGCATGGAGAATGGACCCAACGAAAAAGCTTGTGGTTCCTGAGATCAATGCAGATGCGCTTACAGCTGATGATAAGATCATCGCCAATCCCAATTGTTCTACCATTCAGATGGTAGTGGCATTGGCCCCACTGCACAAGCGTTACAAAGCCAAGCGTATTGTGGTGAGCACCTATCAAAGTGTTACCGGCACAGGAGTAAAAGCGGTGAACCAGCTGATGAATGAAAGAAAAGGTGTCGAAGGAGAGATGGCCTACAAGTATCCGATTGATCTAAATGTAATTCCGCAGATCGATGTGTTCCTCGACAATGGCTATACCAAAGAGGAGATGAAGATGGTGCTGGAGACCAAGAAGATCATGCGCGATGATGATATCCGTGTTACATCTACCACTGTGCGTATTCCGGTGATGGGCGGTCACAGCGAAAGTGTGAATATTGAATTTGAGGAAGAGTTTGATCTGGCTGAAGTAAGATCCTTGTTAGCTGCTGCACCCGGAGTGATCGTGGTAGATGATCCTGCCACTCAGCAGTATCCCATGCCGAAAGATGCACATGAGCGTGATGAAGTTTTTGTGGGAAGGATCCGCAGAGACGAGACCCAGCCAAAAACCCTGAACATGTGGATCGTGAGTGATAACCTGAGAAAGGGAGCAGCTACAAACGCAGTGCAGATTGCAGAGTACTTGAATGGTAAGGGGTTGATTGGGTAGGAGATGGGAGATGGGAATTGGGAGATGGGAATTAGGAACTAGGAATTAGGAATTAGGAGAGCAGATAATATTTCCAGATAAAAACTCACCTAATGGCCAGGAGGGGAGGTAGATTTTATTTTAATTCTACCACCCCGTCGCTCTTTCGTCAGCGCTTTCAGCGCTTCCTCATTCGCGCCACCCCTCCTGGCCAGGAGGGGAGTTTTTGACGATTTTGATTAAGTAATTTTTTAATTTCCAACTCCCATCTCCCAATTCCCAATTCCCAATTCCCAATTCCCAATTCCCAATTCCCAATTCCCAATTCCCAACTCCCATCTCCCATCTCCCAACTCCTAATTCCCATCTCCTATCATTGATATAAATCCATTCTCATCCAAAATCTGAATCGAAGCAATCTTCTTCGCTTTCTCCAGCTTGGAGCCTGCGTCTTCGCCAACAATGAGGTAGTCAAGTTTTGAACTAACACCTGAGAGTATCTTGCCGCCTTTGGCTTCCACCATGGCTTCGGCTTCTGAACGTTTGAGTTGGGTGAGAGTACCCGTGAAGAGAAAACTTTTTCCACTCAGACTGCCATCAACCGGCTGTTGCTTGATGCTTTGCAATTGGAGTCCGGCCGCTTCCAGTTTTTTCAGCATCTCCACATTTGTGGGATTAGAAAAATACTGATGGATGCTTTCCGCCACCTTCACGCCTACATCCTCAATTTGCTGCAAAGATTCTTTATCCATCGTGCACAGATCCAGCAAGTGACTCACAGATTGCGCCAAAGTCTTCGCAGTCGTTTCACCCACATATCGAATACCCAATGCATTGATCAGTCGATACAGTGGTTGTGATTTTGATTTCTCGATGGCTTCACTGAGGTTGGTCACCGACTTCGCCCCAAATCCTTCCATGTTCTTCAGCTGATCAAAAGGCAGATGATAAATGGAAGGAATATCCTTCAGCCATCCCAACTCATGAAACTTGCGGATATTGGCATCACCCAATCCTCGTATGTCCATCGCATCCTTGCTGGTGAAATGGATCATGCGCTCCACGACCTGTGCTGCACAGTTTTCATTGGGACAACGCCAGACGGCTTCTTCTTCGGGTTTGATGAGTGGGGTTTCACAAACGGGACAAGCAACAGGAAAAACTACAGCTGTTTCATTCCCGGTGCGCAGTTCCGGAAAAGATTTAACGATATAAGGAATCACATCACCTGCTCTTTCCACCAGCAATGTATCACCGATCATGATGTTTTTTTCGCGGATGAAATCCTGGTTGTGCAGTGAGATGGAACTGACCATCACGCCACCAATGTGCACAGGTTGAATCTTTGCAACAGGAGTTACACTTCCCGTTCTTCCAACCTGAAATTCCACTTGTAATAATTTGCTGGTCGATTGTCTCGCTTTGAACTTGAAAGCGATGGCCCAGCGAGGATGATGAGTAGTCATGCCGAGCTTGTCCTGCAACTGCATCTCGTTCACCTTGATCACCAGTCCGTCAATCTCATAAGGCAATTCATCTCTTTGCTCTTCAAATGCTTTACAGAAATCAATCACGGCATCGATCCCTTTCAATACTTTCTTTTCCTTCACCGGACTCCTGAAACCCATCTCCCACAGGAGCTCCAGGCTTTCAGCATGAGAACGGATGGGTTGATGAGTTCCTTCGTAATGTATGTAAGCGATATGGTAGAGGAAGGCCTCCAGATTTCTTTTGGCTACAATGGAAGCATCCTTGATGCGGAGGGATCCGGAGGCAGCATTGCGTGGATTGGCCAGTGGAGGCAGATTCTGTTCGGCAAGCTGTTCGTTGTACTTGCGGAAATTATCCTTGTTCATTAAGACCTCACCTCTGATCTCAATCTGTTGAATGCCATATTTGGAAAAAGGAGCTGAAAGCGGAATCGATCTTATTTGCTTCAGGTTGAGTGTGATCTCTTCACCGGCAACACCATCGCCTCTGGTGGCACCACGGGCAAACTGATCATTTTCATATATCAGGGATATACTCGCCCCATCGAATTTGGGTTCTACGCAATATTCCAGTTGATCGAGTCCGGATAATTCCCTTGCTTTTCTGTCCCAATCGATGAGATCATCCGCATTGTAAGAGTTTTCAAGCGACAGCATCGGTACCAGGTGCTGAACGGTGATGAACTGTTTGGTGATGCCGGGTCCTACCCGCTGTGTGGGTGAATCAGGTATGATGAGGGCCGGATGAGCAGCCTCAATTTTTTCAAGTGCTTTGTACAATTGATCAAATTCGGGATCCGAAACCAGTGGATCATTCATCACATAATATCTGTTCTCGTGAAAACGAATGATCTCTCTGAGCAAATCAACATTTGCCTTCAGATAGGATTCGTCTGCTGATCTGGCTATGATTTCCTTCCCTTTTTCAAGGAACAGCAATGCTTTTTCTTTTGGGCTCTCCATAACTGGCAACGAAGTTACCGCAGAAGACCAAACATTCCCTTTTCAAACTTATGGGCTGAAATTTTAAAATTCCCCCTATTTTTGTTTCACCCTTAATGTATTTTGTACGCGATGCAAGAACTTGCCAAGCCCAACATCAACACTACGCCACTTGAGCTGATGCCCGATTTCCAGTTTGCATTATCCGTAGACTGTGTGATTCTTGGTTATGATGAGGGAGTGCTGAAGGTTTTGCTCATTGAAAGTGATCTTCCTGCCTATAAGGGACAATGGTCATTGCTGGGAGATCTGCTCCGGCCAGAAGAGGATCTCGATACAGCTTCTTATCGTGTTTTAAGAGAGAGGACCGGACTGACAGACATGTTTCTGGAACAGGTAAAGACATTTGGTGCGGTGGATCGACATCCTGCAGGTCGTGTGATCACTGTAGCCTATCTCGCATTGGTTAATGTTAAGGATCACCAGCTTAAGATTACCGACAATGCCCTGCATTGGCATGCTGTTTCCGATATCAAGAATATGGCCTTTGATCATAAACTGATCCTTGATACCTGTGTTGCGGCTTTACAGCGCAAGATCCAGGAGGAGCCTATCATCTTTAATTTGCTGGAGGATAAATTTTCCCTGCGCGATCTGCAGCATGTCTTTGAACAGATCCTGGGTGTAGAGTTCGACAGAAGGAATTTCAGAAAAAAGCTTTTCACAACCGGCCTGCTTACAGACGAGAATGAAATGGAAAAGCAGGTCAGGCACCGCCCCGGCAAGCTCTATTCCTTCAACCGTAAAGTATATGAGCAGATGAAACGGAAGACCTTCGTAGGGCTCCAATTTTGATGGACTTTCACCATCAATAAAATTTCCGATCAAAATTTTTATTGATTTTCAATTCATTATGAAGGTGCTCTTCAAAAAAGATACCTATTTCTTCTTTTTTACACCTCAACTTCTCTACCTTTGCGCTCCCTTCCAAAAAAGGGGATGTTCCCGGGATGGCGGGAATATCATTCACATAACCCGGATGTAAATCCGAAAAAAAGACAAAATGAGTAAACTACATTTCACCACAAAGCATGCAAATGCAGCTTCCGTACAGCGTAAATGGCACGTTGTGGAAGGAACCAATCAAACTGTGGGACGTATCAGCAGCAAGATCGCTTCCGTATTGCGCGGAAAGAACAAGGCTTACTATTCGCCCCACGTTGACTGCGGTGACTTCGTCATCGTGATCAATGCAGAGAAAGTTGTATTCACCGGAAACAAAATGCTGGAGAAAGAATACCAGCACGTAACTGGTTATCCTGGCGGACAAAAGATTGAAATTGCCAAGGATCTGATCAAGCGTCGTCCTGAGCAGATCATTGAAAGGGCAGTAAAGGGAATGCTTCCCAAAAACAGACTGGGCCGCAAGATGTTCAAGAAACTATTTGTGTATGCTGGTGCCGAGCATCCGCATGGAGCACAGCAGCCAACCCCTTTCAAATTTTAATTTTAAAACGACTTCAATCTAAACATAATGGAAAAACAAAAAAACGGACTTGGTCGCAGGAAAGAAGCGGTAACCCGTGTATTCCTAAGCAAAGGGGATGGTAACATCATCGTTAACGACCTCGACTACAAAGTATATTTCCCACAGGTTTATTTGCAAAACCAGGTGGAACTCCCCATCAATACAGTTGATGGTGCCGGAAAGTATGATATCAAGATCAACGCTGCCGGTGGCGGTAAGAAAGGACAGGCAGAAGCTTCCAAGCTCGGTATCGCCCGTGCCCTCATCTCTCTCAATCCTGAGTTCAGACCCGTGCTCAAAGCTGCCGGTCTGCTGAGAAGGGATCCAAGGGGTGTGGAAAGGAAGAAATTCGGTAAGAAGAAAGCCCGTAGAAGCTACCAGTTCAGCAAGCGTTAACAGTACATTCCAATCACGAATCAAAAACATAAGTATACAATGGAAAATAATACTTCACTGCAGCAGCAACTCCTGGAAGCCGGTGTTCACTTCGGTCACCTCCGTAAGAAGTGGAACCCCAAGATGTTGCCATATATCTATGCAGAGAAAAAAGGCATCCACATCATCGATCTCAACAAAACAGTTGAATGTTTGCAAGAGACAGCTCTGGCTCTGAAAAACATTGCCAAGAGTGGTAAGAAGATCATGTTCGTGGGAACCAAGAAGCAGGCCAAGGAAATCGTTACCGAATGTGCTCAGCGCGTGAACATGCCTTATGTTACCGAGCGCTGGCTGGGTGGCATGCTGACCAACTTCAACACTGTTCGCAAGTCTGTAAAGAAAATGCAGACCATCGAAAAGATGTTGGGTGATGGCAGTTTCGATAGCGTAACCAAAAAGGAGCGTCTGCAATTGTCGCGCGATAAAGACAAGATGGAAAAAGTACTCGGCGGTATCGCCCAACTGGGTCGTGTGCCTGCTGCTCTCTTCATCGTGGATATCGGACATGAGCATATCGGTTTGGCTGAAGCAAAGCGCCTTGGCATCACCACATTTGGCATGGTAGACACCAACTGTGATCCTAACAAGGTTGACTTCCCTGTACCTGCCAATGACGATGCAACCAAGTCCATCGCTATCATCACCAATTACATCACTGCAGCTATCGCAGAAGGTCTTGCTGAGCGCCAGGCTGAAAAGTCTGAAGAGGACGAATCAGAAGAATCAGCAGACAGCGGTCTGAAGTTCTCTGTGGATGAAGAAGGTGGAGATGCAGATGCTGCCAAGAAAGGAAAGAGCGCTCCCAAGCGCAGGATTCCTGCAGCCGGAACCGGTGGCAGAAAGCCAGCGATGAAGAAGTAATCAATCAACGAAAACTTAAACAGATTTAATTATATGTCAACTACAATTACCGCTGCAGACATTAACAAACTGCGCCAGATGACAGGTGCAGGTATGATGGATTGCCGCAAAGCACTTACGGAGAACAATGGCGATTTTGAAGCGGCCATCGACTGGCTGAGAAAGAAGGGACAAAAAGTTGCTGCTCTCAGAGGTGACCGTGAAGCAAAGGAAGGCGTGGTACTTGCGAAGACCACTGCTGACAACAAAACCGGTATCGCACTCTGCCTGAGCTGTGAAACCGACTTCGTGAGCAAGAATGGTGATTTCATTGCATTTGCCCAAAGCATCATGGATGCTGCCATTGCCCATAACGTAAAGAACACCGACGAACTGAATGGTGTAGAGATCAATGGTGCCAAGGTCGCTGACCTGGTGAACGATAAACTTGCCAGCATTGGTGAGAAGATCGGTATCTCCAAGTTCGAGCGCATCGATGCTGAATTTGTTTCTTCTTATATCCATGGCGCCAATAGAATGGGCGTTTTGGTTGGTCTGAACAAGGAGCAGTCAGAAGTAGGTAAGGATCTGGCTATGCAGATCGCAGCCATGAATCCGGTTGCCATCGACCAGAGCTCTGTAGCTCCTGAAGTAGTGGAGAGAGAAAAGAATATCATCATTGAACTCATCAAGAATGATCCCAAGATGGCCGGCAAGCCAGACGAGATGATCTCTAAGATCGCCGACGGTAAGCTGAATGCCTTCTTCAAGGAAAGCACCCTTGTTGCGCAAGCCTTCGTGAAAGATGCAGGTATGTCTGTTGGAGACTATATCAAATCCAAAGGCAGCGATCTGCAGGTTGTTTCATTCAAGCGTGTCGCACTGGGATAATATTCCTCAAAAGTTTTGAAAACAGGAAGGGCTTCCCAATTGGAAGCCCTTTTTGTATCTTCGCGGTATGCAACCCAAATACAAACGCATCCTTCTTAAATTGTCTGGAGAATCCCTGATGGGTGAGAACAGTTTCGGTATCGATCCCAACATGGTCAACCGCTATGCACAGGAAATCAAGAGTGTAGTTGATCTTGGCGTGGAAGTTGCCATCGTTATTGGCGGTGGTAATATATACCGCGGCATGAATGAATCAGAAACAGGAATTGAGAGGGCGCATGGTGATTATATGGGTATGCTGGCTACCGTCATCAATGGGATGGCTGTACAGGCTATGCTTGAGAAACAGGGGATGTATACGCGACTGCTAAGCGCAATCAAGATGGAGCAAGTAGCAGAGCCCTATATTCGCAGAAGGGCGATCCGCCATCTTGAGAAACACCGTATTGTGATCTTCGGGGCAGGTACCGGAAATCCTTATTTCACTACAGACACTGCAGGTTCCCTAAGGGCCATAGAGATCCAGGCTGATGTGATCCTGAAAGGAACGCGTGTGAATGGTATCTATACAGCTGATCCCGAAAAAGATCCTACTGCCACCAAGTATGACACCATCAGTTTCAAGGAATGCATCGACAAGAACCTGAAGATCATGGATATGACGGCATTCACACTCTGTATGGAAAATAATTTGCCCATCATCGTTTTCGATATGAACACCGAGGGTAACCTGAAGAAGTTGATTCTTGGTGAACAGATCGGGACGTTGGTGAAATAGTTGAAGGGGTTGAAGAAGTTGAAGGGGTTGAGGAGGTTGAAGAAAGTTGAGTGAGGTTTAGAGAGGTTGAAGGGGTTGAAGGGGTTGAGGAGGTTGAAGAAAGTTGAGGGAGGTTGAGCTTGCCTGCCGAAGGCAGGAGAAGTTGAGGAAAGTTGTGAGAAGTTGGTATAGAGTTAGATAAAAATAAAAACTCCCCTCCTGGCCAGGAGGGGTGCATCCAGACCGATGCGGCAAAGCCGCAGAGCGTCTGGATGCGGGGTGGTAGATCTTTATATTTCTTCAACCCCTTCAACCTATTCAACCCCTTCAACTATATGTCTATCTCCTCCATCCGCAAAGACTATCAACTCAAATCACTCTCCGAAAAAGACGTGAAGGCAGACCCCTTTGCGCAGTTCGCACAGTGGTGGGATGAAGCCGTGGCTTCAGAAATTGATGAGGTGAATGCCATGACCCTTTCGACGGTTACTTTTGAAGGCAGGCCTTCTTCCAGGATCGTTTTGCTCAAAGGTTTTGACGAGAAGGGATTTGTTTTCTTCACCAATTATGAAAGTGATAAGGGGCAACAACTGTCAGCCCATCCTTTTGCTTCGTTGGTTTTCTTCTGGAAGGAACTGGAACGGCAGGTAAGAGTGGAAGGCAGTGTTGTGAAAGTCAGTGAGCAGGAAAGTGATGATTATTTCCACAGCAGGCCCCAAGGGAGTCAGCTCGGTGCCATCGCCTCCCCTCAAAGCAGGATAATAGAAGGGAGGAGTATCATCGAAAAGAACCTGGAAAATTTACAGGAACAATACCAAGGAGCTGTTATTCCAAGACCATCACATTGGGGTGGGTATAGAGTATTGCCTGAAACTATTGAATTCTGGCAAGGTCGCAGCAGCCGATTGCACGACAGAATAAAATACATCAAAGAGGCGAATGTCTGGAGGATAGTGAGGTTGGCCCCGTAAATTAGTTGAAGGGGTTGAAGGGGTTGAGGAGGTTGAAGAAAATAAACTTCAACTGCTTCAACCCCTTCAACTACTTCAACCCCCTCAACCTGAATTCCAATCAGTTCGCCTTCGCCGCAGTTGCCTTCCTGGTCTTGGCAGGTCTTGACTTGCCGAAAGAACCTTTGAAGATCTTGCCTTTCTTAGTTTTTTTGTCGCCTCTTCCCATTGTATTTGAATTTTAGGACCTCGAAGGTAAAAAAAAAGCAAGACATCGTCTTGCTTTTTCAATGATTTGATTGCGGTTAGATCTTGGAAGAAAGTTCCTTACCAGCCTTGAAGCGTGCAACCTTCTTAGCTTTGATCTTGATCACAGCACCAGTCTGAGGATTGCGACCGGTACGAGCAGCCCTCTTGGTTACGGAGAAAGTACCGAAACCAACCAGGGTTACCTTGCCACCGCCTTTCAGGGTCTTGGTGATCGCGCTTACAAATGAATCCAATGCAGCGTTCGCTTGCGTCTTCGTGATGCCAGCGTCATCAGCGAGCTTGGCGATCAATTCGGCTTTGTTCATAAATGAAATTTTAATTTGTTAGTGCAACAAATTTAGAAGGTTTTTGATACCAACAAAATTTTTCTTTTCCACTATTTTCCGCTAAAAGTCAGTCCAGTGCTGCATTTTAGAGCATCCATGTTTTTTGATTTTTCCACAGTTATTGCACAATTTCCATGAGCGTTCTGAAAGCCATAGCTTTATCCCCCCAGCGTTCTTTTGCTCTCAAACGCAGTGCTGGTCCATGTTTGGAGATATATTCATCGTGTTGTATCAAATCGGCAAAATAAAACTGAAAGGCATATGTGAGTCCCTCGGATTCGTCTGTACCCAGTATGCGTAATATTTTATATTCGCTGAAATGGCCTGTGGACAAGATTTCAAGGCAATGTTGGGTTTTCATCCAGATAAGCCATTCATCATGGATCTCATGGGAAACCAGATAAGTGATGTTGTATATGAACATGTCAGACAGATAGTTCGAGGTAAACGGGACAATGATCGCTGTGCTTTACATCAGGATAGATCTCTGATGATTTGATTTTCTTTTTGAGGTCTTCTGTAACGTTGATATAATCAATTCTCCATCCTTTGTTGTTCAGCCGCACACTGGGGAAACGCTGGCTCCACCAGGAATAGCGGTGTGGTTCAGGATGCAGCAAACGGAAACTGTCTACCCATCCTGATGCAAAGAAATCATCCATCCATGCACGCTCTTCCGGAAGGAAGCCTGTCGTGTTTTTATTTCCCTTGGGATCATGGATGTCAATCTCACAGTGGGCAATATTGTAGTCGCCACAGAGAATCACCCCTTCATGCTTTTTTTTGACCTTGTTGATCCAGGGCAACAGTTCGTTCAGCCATTCCATTTTGAATGACTGCCTTTCTTCACCGGAAGTTCCGGACGGGAAATAGGCATTGATCAATAATAATTTTCCGAAATGCAATTGTATCACCCTGCCTTCGTCATCGCTCTGGGCATGACCATTTCCATGGACTACTTTATCCGGTTTGATCTTTGTGAGAACAGCAACGCCGCTGTAACCTTTTTTGCTGCTGGCGCTGAACCAATGGTCTTCGTACCCCAGCGCACGTATAGCTGTCATATCCACATCTGCTTGCGTGGCTTTTGTCTCCTGCAAACAGATGATATCCGCCGGATCGGTTTGCAGCCATTCTACAAATCCTTTTTTGATTGCCGCCCTGATGCCATTAACATTATATGATATTATCCTCATGTTTTTATTTCTACCACCCCGTCTCCAGACGCTCTGCGGCTTTGCCGCATCGGTCTGGATCCACCCCTCCTGGCCTGCCTGCCGGCAGGCAGGCCAGGAGGGGAATTTTTAGTTTCCCAATCTACTATCTCCTAACTCCTAACTCCTAATTCCTAACTCCTATTATTCCAACACCGGCCTCAACCATCTCTCTGCTTCTTCCAAACTCATGCCTTTTCTTGCGGCATAATCATTCAGCTGATCCTTACCGATCTTGCCTACACCAAAATAGCGTGCATCAGGATGTGAAAAATACCAGCCGCAAACAGAAGAAGCCGGGTACATGGCAAGAGATTCTGTTAGTTTAATATCAATTTTATTCGTTGCATCCAGCAAATGGAAGAGCTTGTATTTTTCAGTATGATCGGGACAGGCAGGATAGCCGGGCGCAGGACGAATGCCATTATAATCTTCCCTGATCAATGCATCATTGTCCAATGCTTCTGATTTGTCATAGCCCCAGTATTCTTTCCGTACTTGCAAGTGCAAGTATTCGGCCAGTGCCTCTGCAAGCCGGTCGGCTAAGGCCTGTAACAGTATTTTGTTGTAGTCATCATGAGCCGACTCAAACCTTTTGATGTACTCTTCAATGCCATGTATGGTAACGGCAAAAGCACCGATATGATCCTGTTGATTTGTTTCTGTGGGAGCTATGAAATCGGCGAGCGAATAGTTGGGCTGACCAGCAGCTTTTTTGGATTGCTGCCTTAAAAATTCCAGTGAATGTTCTTCATGTTGTTCCACATTCATCAGCGTCACTGTATCCCTGCCATCACTGTTGGCTGGCCAGAAGCCAATCACAGCCTTTGGTTCAAGCCATTTTTCTGCAACAATCTTTTCCAGCATGGCCAATGCATCCTGATGAAGTTTTGTTGCTTCCTGTCCTACTTTCTCATCTCTGAGGATACCGGGATATTTACCATGCAGTTCCCATGCAATGAAGAAAGGTGTCCAGTCGATATACTGAATCAGTTGATCGATAGAAATATCATCCACCACCTTTGATCCGGTAAAGCTCGGAGTGGTGAAAGAAGTTTTGTTCCAATCGATCTTCATGCTGTTGGCAACAGCATCGGTATAGGAAATATTTTCTTTGTTGTTTTTCTTGTTCGCGAATTCCTCTCTCAGCCTGGCATATTCGATGGTGACATTGCCCAAGAGGTCTTCCTTGTTCTGATTCAGCAAAGAGCCTGCCACTGAAACACTCCTTGACGCATCCAGCACATGGAGTACACCACCGTCATATTGCGGAGCGATCTTCAGGGCTGTATGCATCCTTGATGTAGTGGCACCTCCGATCAGCAGCGGTTGCTTCATGCCTCTTCTTTTCATTTCCGAGGCCACATGCACCATTTCATCCAGTGATGGTGTGATGAGTCCGCTTAGTCCGATGATATCCGCCTGATGTTTCTGTGCTTCATCCAGGATCTTGTCGGCCGGTACCATCACCCCAAGATCAATGATCTCGTAACCGTTACAGCCGAGCACAACACCCACAATATTTTTTCCGATATCGTGCACATCACCTTTTACGGTGGCCAGCAATATTTTTCCAGCTGAAGAGGCCTGTTGTTTTTCTGCTTCGATATAGGGTGTCAATACGGCTACACTCTTTTTCATTACACGCGCGCTCTTTACGACCTGTGGCAAAAACATTTTGCCTACACCAAAGAGATCGCCTACCACATTCATGCCATCCATGAGCGGACCTTCGATTACATCGAGAGGCCTTGGATATTTTTGTCTGGCTTCTTCGGTGTCAGCATCAATGAATTCCGTGATACCATTGATAAGGGCATGTTTCAATCTTTCTTCAACTGATCCCAATCTCCATTCCTCTTGTGCCTTGTCCCTCGTCTCTTGTCCCTTTTCTTTCACTGTCTCTGCGAAAGCGATCAGTTTCTCAGTCGCACCGTTGTCATCGTTATTCCTGTTGAGAATCACATCTTCACAGAGATTCCTTAGAACAGGATCTATTTCATCATAGACCACCAATTGACCAGCATTCACAATGCCCATGTCCATTCCAGCCCTGATGGCATGGTAGAGGAATACAGAATGCATTGCTTCCCTCACATGATCATTGCCTCTGAAAGAGAAGGAGAGGTTGCTGACACCACCGGAAATTTTGATGAGCGGATATTTTTGCTTGAGGATACGGGTGGCTTTGATAAAATCCACTCCGTAGTTGTTGTGTTCTTCGAGACCTGTGGCAACCGCAAAGATGTTGAGATCAAAGATGATGTCTGAAGGAGGGAAGCCAACCTGTTTGGTTAAAATCTCATAAGCACGTTCACCGATCTTAACCCTGCGTTCGAGTGTGTCGGCCTGACCTTGTTCATCAAAGGCCATTACAATCACTGCAGCACCAAAGCTTCTGCAGATGATGGCCTGTTCAATAAATTTTTCTTCGCCTTCTTTGAGTGAGATGGAATTGACGATACATTTTCCTTGTACACATTTCAGTCCAGCTTCGATGATCGAAAACTTACTGGAGTCGATCATGATGGGGATGCGTGCAATGTCGGGCTCACTCTGCAACAGGTTGAGGTAAGTGACCATTTCTTTTTCACCATCCAGCAGGGCATCATCCATGTTCACATCCAGCACCTGTGCTCCGTTCTCCACCTGTTGTCTGGCAACGCCCAGTGCCTCCTCGTATTTTTCTTCCTTGATCAGTCGTGCAAATTTTTTGGAACCTGTTACATTGGTCCGCTCACCAACGTTCACAAAATTCGTCTCCGGTCGGATCACCAACGGCTCCAATCCGGATAATCTCATGTAGGGTTTTATGTGTACTTGTTGTGACATTTTCTTTTATTTCAGTTCCCTCGCTTTGCTCGGGATGACAATATTTGATTAAGGTTGAGGTGGTTGAAGGGGTTGAAGAAGTTTAAGTAATATTCTTCAACCACTTCAACTTCTTCAACCCCTTCAACCTCCTCAACCTTCATTATCAACCACCGGCATCAACCTCGGCTTGAGCTTCCTCACCTGATCTGCAATGTGTTTGATATGATCAGGAGTGGTGCCGCAGCAACCACCCACGATGTTAACGAATCCTTTCTCTGCCCATTCTTCAATGAAGTGTGCGGTCTGTGCCGGCTCTTCATCGTATTCGCCCATGGCATTGGGTAATCCCGCATTGGGATAGGCCGATGTGTAGCATGCAGCGATCTGTGAAAGTTCTTCGATGTGTGACCGCATCTGATTGGCACCCAACGCACAGTTCAGTCCCACACTCAATGGCCGGGCATGTTCGATGCTGGTATAAAATGCTTCCAGTGTTTGTCCGCTCAGCGTTCTACCCGAAGCATCGGTGATGGTACCGCTGATCATGAGTGGCAGTTCCTGCATCTTATGATCACGGAAGAATTTCTTCACGGCATAGATGGCTGCTTTGGCATTGAGCGTATCAAATATTGTTTCGATGAGCAGCAGATCCACACCACCTTCCACCAGTCCTTTCACCTGCTCATAATACGCTTCAGCCA
>Ga0315900_10005630_pt1 | contig 17155 bp, 15 predicted proteins | sample LakEriMetagenome_FD_203521 | JGI IMG/M metagenome (GOLD analysis project Ga0315900, IMG submission 203521) | Freshwater fungal communities from buoy surface, Lake Erie, Ohio, United States - Buoy 12 MA114 | ecosystem: Environmental > Aquatic > Freshwater > Lake > Lake biofilm | place: USA: Lake... | reverse complement strand
AAAAGTATTTCATATTCTTTGGATGAAATCGGTTTTGAATAATTTCTTTATTAATCGGCCATCGTTGTTCTGCAATTTGTTTATAATCATAAGTGAAGATTTCTGGATTTCCTGATAACCAAATCCAATCAATTTTGTCAGGGTTTTGTTCCAAAAGATGAATAGCTGCTGGATTATATGATAATTCACTCCAATCAATTTTGTCTGGATTTTGTTCGAGTAAATGAATGGCGGCTGTATTATATGCTAAATTAGCCCAACTAATTTTGTCTGGATACTGTTCTAACGCTTTGCTTATTAAATGAATGGCTTTAGGATTTTCGGGTAACCAAGGCCAATAAATTTTGTCTAGATTTTGTTCTAATAAATGAATTGCTGCTGGATTAAGTGATAACTGATCCCAATAAATTTTGTCTACGTTTTGTTCTAAAATATGAATTGCTTTAGGATTGCTTGATAAATTCCACCAACCAATTTTGTCTGGGTTTTGTTCCAACAAATGTATTGCTGCAGGATTTCGTGATAACTGAGACCAATCAATTTTTTCTGGATTTTGTTCTAGCGCTTTGCTTATTAGATGAATGGCTGCTGGGTTTTCTGATAAATACCACCAATTAATTTTGTCTGGATTTTGTTCTAGTAGATGAATTGCTTTAGGATTTATTGATAACATTCTCCAATTAATTTTGTCTGGATTTTGTTCGAGTAAATAAATTGCTTTAGAATTTGCCGATAATCTAGACCAACTAAGTTTTTCCAAAGGAATCCAATCTCGTAATTTATAATAATGTGACATCATCATTATTATTATAGTTATTGTTATGAATAATATGTTTTAAAATAGTAAAAAATGAATTCAATTTTTTATTTGACATAATTATACATGATGTAAATTACACCAACTGAAAAAATAAGACAAAACTATAATAAAAAATTGAAATCAATAAATATGTGAATAAATATATTATAGACTATTTGATAATATATTTACAAGAATATGTTCCAAAATACAAAGCAAAAAGTTAAAAGCTCACCCATTCTTATAGAAATAACAGAAGAGTCTAAAAATGAACAATCATATGATATTATACGTAAACCATATATTTCAAGCGAATTTATTCCGTCTGGATTGATACCAAGTATTATAACTCATCATTTTCCTTCAGCCGAATTAATATTGCTTTATAATGAAAAACACGGAATTTATAAAATAAAAATTCGCGAGTTGTTAGTTGATAAGGTTAAAAATTGGGAAAATAACAGACCTCCTGATATGGTTCGTTGTCCTGATATAGCCAGATATATATATCACTCTCGAAAACCAGTAGATACAATGGTATCTTTAAGTTTTAACAATAAAAAAGATATATTTGAGGTATTAGATGGGATTCATCGTTTAACTGCATTAAATATTATAAAAATGGAAAATTCAAAACCACTAGATTTAATAAATGATGGTGAATTTGGATCTGGAAATAATGCGAGTTGGCTATTTGAACAATATTTAATTGTAAATATACGATTTAACGCAACTCGCGCTGATTTGATTGATGCGTTTGAGAATCTAAATAAGAGCCAAGCAGTTCCAGAATTATATATAAGAGATGATCAACGAGAAAAACGAGATATAGTAAATACAATTGCAAATGAATGGTGTGTGAAATATAAGAGACACTTTTCATCTACAGACAACCCAAATACTGGATATACAAATAGAAACAAATTTGTTAGTTTGTTAGATAAAATATATGACAAATATAACATAAAAGATTCGTCTAGTGATGAATTAAGAAGAATATTAGAAGATGCTAATATGAAAATAAAGAATAATATTCCTAATAAGGCTACTATTAACCAGCGCGTGACTTGTAGAGACACAGGTTGTTGGTTGTTCTTGTACAAAAATGAAGTTCTAGAAAAAAAAATCTAGAATTATAGTATAATGGATACTAACAAAATTGTCTTAATATCTGGTCTCCTTTTGCTTTTATTTTTAATTATGCATAATGTTAGAATAGTAACATCCACGCCTACTACAACCGCTACTGCGACAAAAACAAGAGTAGTGTATAAAAATCCAGTAAATGTGGTTACACCTCATTATAACCCATATAAATCGCAATATTATAATTAGTTAAATTTCGTTATTTTTCATTTAGTTATTCTTTTGTTAGTTTATAAATAAAAAACTAACAAAAATTAATATCACTTATATATAAATATGACTACTCCATATGGAATATCCACATCAATCGGTTCTCAAACATTTCAAGGTTATGTAAATGCCCCAATAATTGGTCCTTTAGATTCTAGTCAATACCCAAATGCAATGCCTTATCATAGTTACGGTATATTAACAGGACAGAGACCTACCCCCCCACAATTTTTTCCTGGTCAAGAACCAGTCTATACAGAAATGTCGACCAATGCTAGAGCACAATATTTAAGAGCTACTGCTCTAAGTGCTAGACAAAAAGCAATTCAAGACGCTTTAGGAAAACTTGCTCCTCCAATTACCAAGGTATCATATTCTACTCAACGCCAATACCCAGTATCGAGTCACGTTAATTATATTGCTCCTATTCCTGGTTCAATGTATACAAATATTTTAAAAAGTATTGCTGTAGGAAAATCCGCTTATAAAGTGGGATTACCATTACAAGCCCCAATCGGTTCAAAAAGTTATGATACCAGTTACAGAAGGTCTGCCTTACAAAGAGCTCGTTCTGGTGGTTGTAGTGCCCCAAAAAAGAAGGGATCTATCTATAATACTAGTTTAAGACAATCTGGAATAAATGGTTGGGGGTCTATTCCTAAATCCAATTATTAATGAAAAAATAATCTATTTATATATTATAAATGGCTATTACCGCATCAGCAAACCGATACTATAAAATGCGTTCTAAAGGTTCAATGTGTTCTGGAAAACTAGGCAAAGCTTGTCGAAAAATTAAATCGTGTCGTATGACAAGGAATACGGCAAAAAGAGCACATTTTTGCCGTAAAAAAACAAATACACGTAGAAAACGTTGATTTCAAATACACAAGTAATATTTTCTAACAGTATTATATGAACAAATATTTTGTTGAAGTTTTAGGAACAATGTTTCTAGTTTTTGTAATTTTTGCAACAGGTAATTATTTGGCTATTGGTGCTGCTTTAGCAATTGCGGTTTTATTAGGAGGGGCTATTAGCGGGGGTGCGTTTAACCCTGCTGTAGCGATTGCCTTGATGTATGCGGGAAAAATACCTCGTTCAGATTTAATCCCTTATATTGTTGCTGAAGTAGCTGGTGGTTTAGCAGGTTTTGAATTATATAAATTAGTGGTTAATAGAAGGGCTTAAAAGTCATTATAAATAAAGTTATATAATATTATTTCTTATATTATATTATATGACAAAACATAAAAGAACAAAAAGAAGAAACCAAAGAGGCGGTGCTTGGTATAATCCAATGTCATGGTTTTCAGGAACAGGAACAGAAGACCCATATGCTCCAAAAAAATCAATATTTGATACTATAACAGGGGCCACTACGAATGCGGTTAATAGTGCAAATACTTTAGTAGGGGATGCAGCAAATAGCGTAACTCAAGGTGCTAGTAATATTAGTGATAGTATCAGTTCTACATTAAATACTAATGTGGATGTAACAGGTACACAACAGCCAACATATGCACAGCCAACAGGTACACAGCCAACAGATGTACAGTCTGTACCAGTGCCTGTGCCTATGGGTGGAAAAAAACGCAGACGTTCTAGAACAATGAAAGGAGGTAAAGGTGGATTAGGTTTAACATACTATGCTAGTCCTGTTTCTGGAATAAAAGTAGCTCAACCAACCACTTGGCTAAATTATTCTACAAAAGGGGGCTCAAGACGTAGGCGAACTAACAAACGCAAAACTCGTCGTCATAAAAAATATTAAATATAATATAATTTTGTGACCATATATCGTAACAAAATTATAAACTGGGAACCATTCCATTTTTTGCCATTATTCGATAAATAATATACATTCCAAATGCTCCTAAGGAGGCAATATATAGCTGTGCAATGGGATCATCAGGTATTTTATAACAAGTATAACATTCATCATTTATCAATGTATTTAAATTCGTAAATGTCTCTTTACATTTAGTTCTGGTAACAGGATTTTTTTTATCTTTAAAAATACACGGATCCATATTTTGTATATCTACTAAAGTAACAAAATGACTTTCGGTTGATTTATTATTATATATATCAATCGTTTCCATTGTTAATTCTTGACAATCAGGTTTTGAACCAGATAAAAATGCTTGAAACATTTCCATTGGATTGAATGCGTTTAAATTACTAATAGTTCCTGGTATTAGCCCCTTAAATTCACTAAAATTTACCCCTGCTCCTGACGATATAAATGGGATATTTCCTACTGGAACATTATTTATATAAATATATCTATCAACATCTTGTCCAGTAGATTTATCCGTACATTTACCACCTGTTTTAAGAAAAAATTTATTACCTAAAGGTTTACCCGTTGCCGATGCTTTTCCTCCTCCCGAAACTAACAATTCCACATAATTAACTAAACCATCAATATCTTTTCCTAATTGTGATAAACTACCTTTACCCGACATTCCTATCTGTGATGGGGTTTTGATATATTTATAATATGGATAGTCTGGACCTATATATTTTTCTTCTGCTGCTTTTGCATTTGTTAGTACTTCTTCAAATATATTAGACATTATTAAATTCTAATATATAACTATATAATACTTTTTGTAAAGTTTTATAAAATATTCATTTAATAATCTAATGCCTCCCAATTTTCTTCAACATTATGGTGAGGGGGTTGATATACTAGTATAAAATGAATTATATTATCATCTATTTTGTTCCACATTGGCTCATCATTCATTTGTGAAAATATTATATTTTTATTTTTATTAAAATTTTCTATATTTAACTCACCATTATGTATTACTTCAAATTTAATAAGTGTTTTATTAATTCTTACTTTTTCAATTTGTAATATCTTAACTAAATATTTATCTTTTATTCTAATACCTGTAAAGTTTTTTGTTATATAGTTTAATATATGTTTTAGTTCATAGTAAATCATATTTCCCTCTATTAACATATGTTCTTCACAAGGTTTTGTCATGTATATTCTTTTATCATTTGTTAATGTTGACCAAGAACCTTTACAATTACACGTAGTTGATTTTACACCATAAATTCCCATTAGATTTCAATACATAAATATATCAAATAACCTTTATACCCTTTACTTGTTTATTCTTCTTCTTCAATAGAAACTTCCACATTTTCTATATTATCTTCGTCTGTTCCTGTAATATCTGGTGGAGTTGAACCTGCTATTTCTTGAGCATAATCGGCTTGTTGTTGAACTAAACCATCTATTTGGGTTTGCATTAAATCAATCGATTGTTGCATAGTAACCACTTTATCATTCAAGCCATCTAATTTATCCACTCTACCCTTTAACACTTCAATATTTCCCGCATTTTGTTGAGGTAATATTAAAGAATTATTTGGGTCACTTATATTATATGGTTTATACTCTTGAGAACTCGTCGTTGCATTCTCTAAACCTTCTATCAGCGTATTTTGTATAAATATTGGCGAAACCGCTAAAATTATTTGGTAAGTAACTAACAACACAAATAATACTATTAAAATATATATTAATAACATTAATATATATATAGAATTTTTATTATACTTTATTTTCTTTTTATATTTATATAATGTCTACCGCTTTTTATCCAACAAATATGAGACGTCAACCTGCCAGTGGTTATAGTAATAAAAGCACATTAGAAAATATTCCATACGTTCCGTGGAAAGGAACTGGTATTTTTAGTAATCCTATTGGTGTTACATCTACTCATATTAGACCATTAACCAATTTAGATCCTGGTAATGTTTTTCCAACTGGATTTGGACTACCTAGACCAATTAAGCATTATAGAAAAGGAACAGTTATTCCTATTCATTTTAAATTAGATGCAAATAGTACTGTTGAAAATGGAACCGCTGAAAATGGAATCGCTGAAAATATTGAAACTAAATTAATTGAATATAATATAAACAGAGCAGTTAAATCTTCAGTAGGTTCATCATTGGGAGGTGGTAATGGTGGTACAGGTCTCATTTCTCAAACGATTGATATGCCTGGTTCGTTTATTGTTAAAGATAATGGATTAAAAGAAAAATCAATAGATGGTTTAAATATTGATGCCGAATGTAAAAATTGCAATGGTGTAGGAATAGTTTCAAATTGGATGCCTATTAGAAATTTAACTGAAAAACCTGAGCCTACCGTAACTAATCCTCTGTTATGCTGTAACCAACAAAGAAAAGCATTACAACGAGTGTTACCAACAAATACGAATGTTAAAAAAAATTATTATCAAACTACGTATATGTATTTATATAATCGCTGTCAAACATTCCAACAGCGACAATTTAATTTTATTGTTGGACCAATTGACAAAAAAATTCTACAATTATTTTTAGCTTACCCATTTGTTACTGCTAAAATTATAGAATATTCTAAACCAGGCGACCCACTTTCAATTGCTAATTACTATGTAGCTCAATGTAGTCCAAATTTTACTATTGAAAAGGCTGTTGAAATTGGTTTCATTAATTCTTTATCACGATCATTATTAGATGCGGGATTTATATCTTCTGGTGAATATGATATATTAATAGGTACATTTCCTTTATCAGTGGATACTTTCATTACCTCTTTACAAAACATACTAACAAAAGAGCAATATAAAATTGTAATCGATTATTTATATCAATTAGCGGCAAACCCATATAATGGTTCAATAATTAGTGGTCCATCTAATCCAAAAGGATGTGCTCAAGTGTTTTATAAACCAAATAATCCACAATTTGCAAAACAGGGTGGTGTATCAAGCAGTACCAGAATTCTTAAATTAAATGTGGATACTATTACTAAATCAGCATATAACCAACAAAAATTAAAGAATGGTAAAGGTAATCCAGCAAATATGGCTACTGCTATACAATACGGCTTTGACCCACGTGTTCCGTATATTTATAAAGATAAAGCACCAACTTGTCAACCACAAACATATATTGGTAATCCATTCTTTTTCCAAGGACAGCATCAAAACAAACTAATATGTAAAACAAAAACAAATGGAGCTGAATATCATACATATAATTCCGTTAATAGTTTTTCAGCTGGAAATACAATTGGTTCTACACAAGCAAGAGGTGCGGGGTTTTCGAATAAAGATGGTATAAGTAATTCAACCTATTTTGATAATATTCGTGTTTTAACCGCTTAGAATAAGAATAAAAATAAGAATAAAAAAATATAAATATTTATATATAATTATTTATATTCTAAGTAATTTCGTCTTTCAAGTCATATTCTATTTCATTTTTTTTAGGTGTTAAAAATATATTTACTTTATCAATAAATTTATTATGAGGCAACTGATTTTTTTCACACCATTGAATGCATTTTTGTATGTTATGTCTTTTTAAAATATCCATTTTTTCATCACGATTTTTATTTTTAAAAATATTAATCATTAAATCATATGCCTCTAATTGTTGTTGCCCAATTATCGCATTTGATTCTTCTAATTTATTTAAAAAATGATACGGAATATCTTCATTAATTAACGAAACTATATATTTGTCACGTAATAATTCAATATTATTTATTTTTGGTATTAGTTCTTCTAATTGATTAGTAATGTTTACGTGTTCTAATGTATTAGAATTAAATGTTTTGCATACTATATATCGTTCTCCCTTTGTAATATTACTAATAATTGGTTTTACTATAATAACTTTATCGTAAAAAGAAGATAATAATAAAAGAATATCTATTATTCCCTTGTAAAATAGATTATCAATTTTGATTATGCATGTTCCATTATTTGATTGATATTTTATAATTATTATTAAAACTAACAACATATTAAGATTATATTTTTTTTTGTTATTATAATCATACTGTTTAAACTCACAAATAATTAAATCTAATTTTTTTTCAAATTTGTTAGTTATAAACATATTATATAATTGTGTATAATCAAAATCCTCGGTAATAATATAATCATTATTCTCTTCCCTTAACATATTTAATATATAATTTGTAGATGTATAATTTGGGGTCAAATGAGCTATATTTATTTTATTTTTTGTTATTATAAAGTCGTGCAAATTACATAATTGAAAAATCTCAATTAATTCAAAAAATATACTTGCGTCTGGTTTTACTTTACTAACCGATAAAATAGACCCTGGAACATTAGTATGAATAAATTCAAAAGGATTTACTATTTTATTTATATATTCTAATTCTATGTTTAATTCATTTATATTTATGTCATTTATATTTATGTCATTTATATTTATGTCATTTATATTTTGTTCTTTATTAAGGTTAGTGTTAGTATCTAACTTAAATAATTGTTTATATATATCATTTAAATAATAAAAAAGACTATAAGAAATATATGGTTTTATATCTTCAGTAGTTAGATTTAAACTAATATTGGTATTAAAATTATTTTTTGGTATTATACTATAATTCATAAGATTATTATAATATAATTAATACTATTTATATCTTTTTACAATTAATCTATAATATCAAAAACTACTTCTTTCTTTTTTCGTGTTGCTTTTTTTGGTATAATTTGTATTTGGTCATCCCCTTCAATCACCTTTTTCGTTTTCGTTTTTGGAACAATTTCTTCTAACGCTTCGGTAGCATCTTGTAATTTTAACTTATCATTTAATTTTCGTCCCTTTGGTCTTATTTTTTCCTCCGCCTGTTCAACTGCTTCACGAGCTAATAATGTGCCTTTTTCTTCAAATTCTATTGAATCTGGTAATTGGTCTAATAAAGCCTTGGTTAATTTTTCAGCATTCCTTGTCGATGTCTTTTTATATATAAAGAAGCGATTTAGAAATGAAATATCTTTTTCATAGTCTTTCATATATATTGCATCTTTATAATCACTCTCTTTTTTGGGGTTTCGTTTTATCTCATTCATCATTGAATTAAATAATTCAGAAAATAGACCACTACCTTCTGGTAATCCTATATGTTTGGCTTCTTCTCTGGTTAATAGTGTAAATCCATATTTGTCCATCGTGTTGGTTAATAAATCAAAATTAACCAAATATTCCGAAAGGGTTTGATTAATCGAATCCTGATATACATCAATTTTATAACCTAAACAACTATCATTATCTTCAAATTGAGTAGAATCGTAATCTTTCGTAATCGACCAAACCTTTTTATCATCAATGTATATTTCTTTACTTTCACCCTGATTTTTTTTCTTTAACATATTAAATATAGTTTGTCCATCATAACACGTAGCAATAAAATATCCATTTAGTTTTGTACATTCGGCTATATTTCTAATAAAATTATAAAATGTTCTTTTATTTTCAAACATATAGTGAATCGCAAATTGACACGATGATACATCAAACCCATTTGCACCTTTGCCGTGTTGTCTTTCTACAGCGGGTCCTAAATTTTTATTAATTCCTGTTAAACCAAAGACGGATTTTGTAATCTCGTTAGCTTTATCATTAAACATATTTGTACCACTTCTAATATTTTGAGAACTATTTCCATTTACGAATAAAGCAAACGGCATATTTTTAGTAGTTTTTTTAAATTGTAAATAACGCGCACACGCACCATTTAATCTATTTTCTATATTATCTTTTGCAATATCAATTCCAAATACAAATGATAGTTCAGCATTTATCCATTTAGGAAAATCACCTCCTTTACCACACGCAAAATCAATCAGCGTGTTACCTTTCTTTGAAACACCTTGTATCAGTGTCTTTTTTACATATAGGTTATGAAAATCACGCATTCTCTGTGTGATTTTATCATTAGTTACGCTATTATAATATACATCATCGGACACTTCTATTCCAGGAATTCCTTCACCTGTAGCAATCATTTTTTCAGTTACTGGATTATGAATTGAATGCCAATTATTATCGGCAGTTTTATAGTCATTAGCCCCAACCCCAATATTATTTTTAAAATCAGCTGTTTTATCATATCTAACACGCATTGGAACCCATTTCCATAATCCAGGTTTAGTAATATCATATCTAAATTCTACTACAGTTTTATCTTCAAATACTTCTCTTTCTTCTGTGAACATTTGATACGAACCGTTCCCATCTAATTCCAACATAACATTACATAAACCAGCCATTGGGTCGTATGGATTGGATGGAAAGAATTGTTTTGGCTTATATCCATCTTCATTATCTGGGTCTTTTGGATCTGAAAATTTATCATCTAATAGATCTTGACACGGATTAATATAACCGTGTTTTGACTGATCGAAACCAACAGTTAAAACAAGTGTTTTATATTGATTATATTGAGTAGTTTCATAATTATTAATTCCATTTTCAAAAATAGGTGTGACCATATCAGTTCCATCGGGGGATTTTTTTGTTACTACAAGGAAGTCAATTGTATTATAACTTTGAGGAAAAGTTTGAGTAGCTATAGATGGTTTCCATTTAAATATATACGGCCATGTTATTTTTTTCTTAGGTCCAGCTTCGAGTACCTTACTACCACCAACACCTAAAAGCGTTGGTGTAAAGATTAAACCATCAATTTCATAATCAAATAAGTTATCAGAAATTCTTCGTAATAAATAATTATTCGCTTCAAAAATATTATATTTTGACATTGCATTAGGGGCATCTTCACCGATAGCATCAAATAATGGATAAAATTTCTTAGATATTATTATTATAGGGCTTTTATTCATTCCTTTATATTTATTTAAGAGGGATTGTAATGCATTTTTATTCTCTTCTACTTTTGTAAGTATACTTGTTGGTTGAATAATAGCAACGAATTCTTTTAACATAGGAAGACGACAACCATCTTTAAAATATTGTTCAGCTTTTGAATATACGTGAACAAATGGTCTAGCTCTTACATCCACTTTATTCACATAATAAATATCAAATGCAGCAAACGTATTGATAAATTGGTTTTTTTTATTATGTAATATTAATTCCCCATCTAATAATGAATTAAAACACTTTTCTTCTGTTGTTTTTGCACCAGTAAATATAATATTCATATTCATATTTATCAAATATATTTTTCCAACTGGATTTACATATAATAAATGTCTATCTCCATCCGCTTTTTCAGTCACACAGTAACCAAATGGTTCTGTAATATTTGGAACAATTATATCAGGATTTAAAGGACCAATATTTTGTATTCCTAAAGTTACTAAACTAGGACCAATAAAATCACTCGGATAAATTCTCTCTTTTGATATATATGTTTCTCCTTTTTTTATATAGTCATCTTCAAATAGTAATCTATGATAATGTTGTAAAGTTTCTTTTTGTTCAGGATAAGAAATAGGATAATTTGTTTTTTGAAGACCGCATAAAACATCTTTTAAAACTTTTTGTAACGCATTAGATAATTCAATATTTGTTTTAAATATGTTTTTTGCAGTTGGTAATACTTCTACTTCTATTTCAAAAAATTCCTGATTTTTAAAAACATTGGATTCATCGATATTATAAGTTTGCATCATTATTCCTTTATCATTTTTCGTAGAAGCCTTAACAATACTTAGATCAATGCGAAAAGGATATTCTGGTTTAGGTGATGTAAAAGATACACGATTCATATATCTAAATATTTTTTTAGAATTATTCCATTTATCAAACACATCTAACCCAATTTTGCTGTTTTTATAAATTTTATTCTCATTTTTTATAGTAACTCTAAAGTTAAAATCATTAAAATCAGCACTAGCCATATTTTCTTCCTTGTTATTAGGTTGTTTTACATCTAATTTTCTTAATATGTTAATATTGTTTGGTGATAAATTATTAATTGTTTGAAGATTATCGGTTCTACAATAATCCTGAATATTTGTAATGCCAGTTATTTCAACGCGAAACTTATCAAAATTACCAGAAGTTTTAAATTCGCCTGTATAAGTATCTAAAAATTCTGGTTGTATCTTTAATATACATGTTCCCTTTTCATTTTCAGATACATAACCTAATGATTTTAGTTTTTTAACAACATTATCATAATCTATTTTAGTTATTGGTTTTATACCTCTTGTCCCAAATTTAGCCTCCATTTCATATTCACTATATTTTTCATTCGCAGTTTCCAAATAGAATTTAGAAATTGTATTTAATTGAACTTGGGGGTTTACTTTAGGCTTATCATCATTACGTCTAAATATTTTTCCTTTTTTTGGTTCCATCTTTTCAATAGGTTTGTTCATTAATATATATGTATATATATATTTATATTCTTATTCAATTTTTTTCAATAGTGTAAAACTAATAATTCGTAAATATCTTTTTTTGTTGGTTTTTTATTTTTGTTATTAGTATTGTTATTAATATTGTCAATAGGTATATTTAATTGTTTACATAGTTCTATTAATTCGTCTAGTTTATAAGAACCTATTGATTTTAACATTGAATCAAAACTACTCATTTTATAATATGTGTCTCTGTATTTTTGTATCATTTCCATTGTAACATCTAATTCAATATGATGTTCATATGTTTTGTTATTTCTATGTATAATATTTACTGGATGTGCATCATCAATATCTATACATATTAATTCAAATATTTTGCGTTTATCAACTAATATAACATTTATATTTTCAAGAATGCATAAAGCAAAAAATGTTTTTGGTGAAATTTTATCCTTATTTGCAAGGTCGTCTTCTAATTCAGTTAAAGGTTTAATTTTATGAATTTTTAAAATATTCTTATTTTTTCTAATTAGGTCAATATATTTGAATTTTTCTGATTTTTCAACAACAAAATATTGATTATTAATTTCCATTTCATAATTTGAAAACCCTTTTTTTAATATATAAAAACACCAAAATAAAGAATCTTTTTGTTTTGGTTTATAGTTTGTTTCTTTCTTGGTTAATACGGGTTTTTGAATTACTTTATTAGATGATAATTGATTATTAGATGTTAATTGTTTAAAGTTAGGGGTTTGCTTGGGTTTAGGTATTAATATGGGTTGGATTATATGTTTAGTTAATCTTGATAAATTATTATTTGTAAACATATAATCCTGCAAATTGCTTGTTAATTCTTCTATTGTCATTTTATCAAATGTCATTTAATTTATATATTATTGTATATTATCTTTATTATCTTTTACAAAAAATATATTTTTATACCTTTCCTTTTCTTCCTCGGTATTATTTAAAAAACTCTCTTGTTTTTGAACATATTTTATATATAAAGTTAATTCTTTTAAAATAGAAATATCAATATCGCTTAAATTAATATGAATTCCATATTTATTTTCATTTATTATTACATCTTTATTCTTTGTTAGTATTCTTAATATTTCAAGTTGATTAAATTTTGACATATTTTCAATTTGATCTCTCATACTATTTAATTCATTCATATCATATGCTTCGTTCATTATTAAATACTTATATGATTGCTTTAAATAAAAATAAAAAGATATATATTTTATTATTATTATTATTATTATTATTATACATCATCAAGAACCAATCTAGGTTTTATATCCTTCTTTAATCCTTCTTTTTGAGGGTTTACTAATTCAGCAATAATAGAAACGCGTTTATCATTTAATTCAAATCTTTGAGCAATAACACGAGCAACAAAATGATCATTAGGTTCAATCGAGTTAAAATAATCACTTGCAAAATAATGGTCTCTTGCAACATAAAGAACAAACGGGCTCGGGGTTTCATCTACGCTTCCTGCTTCAATTCCTGCTTTAGTGACACTTTTAGCTACACAATTCAGTTTCATACCAGAAACAGGGTAACAGACTTCACAATTAAACACAACATCAAATGCTACGTTTTCTCCTTTAATAATCCCACTTGAAAATGTAATAACTCTAATAGAACCAGGCTTAATAAAACCTTGAACGATACACTTTCCCCCAATAATTCCTGTAATTACATTTTCTAATGTTTGTTTTAAATTTTTGCCTATTGCAGTAATAGGTAACATAATTTTTTTTGTAATTTGACAAGGGCTATATACAGATCCAAAATTATTTTGTCTATGTTTAGGCTTAAAAGGTTTAACTACTGGTTCCATTATATTTATTATATAGATATATTCTTAATTATTTTTCAATTTTATTTTTATTAGTAAAATAAATAACTACAAAATTAATTAACAATGGACGGATTAAATATATTATATAAAAAACAATATAAAGATAAGACTTGATATATAATATATTTACTTTTTCTTATCCCCTCTTACCGTTTCTTCTCCTTTTTCTCAAATTCATTGATGATTGCGGTTTCTGTATCCAAAAACCACGTTTTTTTATCTACCTTTTGTTTTTCAAAAATTCTCAATATAAATTCCTGTCTTAAACATAATTCAAATGCACCGTCCTTTGTAACTTTAGATTTATATCTATCATCCACCTCAATATCATTTAATAATTTTATAATATTACTTTTACCCGATTGATCACATCTAAAACCAGTACTGCGACTATTTTCAGTATCTTTTACCTTATAAACTAAATACTTTTTGTTAGTTTCAAACCCTATAAATCCAACATAATTATTTAAATTTGTTTTTAATCGATATTTTTGTAATATGGCATCTTGTAAATCTCTTTTATCTTCTGGTTTTGCAGGTACCCATTTTTTATTATCTAAAATATAAATATTTACATTATCAATTCTTGATGGCCCATTAAATATTACTATACCCGTAATTCCTTTTGAAACTATGATTTTGGATAATAAATATTTTTTCATTTTTCCAAAAAAACGTTTAAATCTCATATTTGTTAGTTTGCTTTCTAATTTATCATCCGAGTAAATATAATTTAATAAATCCACTTTTTCATTCATCATTAAAGTATCTACAATATGTTCAATTAATAATTGTTCTAATATTTCCAAACGCTCCTTTTCAGTGTCTTCTTGTAAAATATGTTCGTCTTTTGCTAATTTTCTAAATAAAATCCCACAATGTTGATACCAATTATCGTTCCCCTTTTGTATAGTTGTCGTATCTAATGTTAAATTATAATTTGCAAACATTGCATCTAACACATTTTTTCCTTCATAAAATATTTTAGCCTCTATATATTTATTATCGTCAATATCGTCATCTATATTTCTTTTATCAATCACCGCATTTGTAACATCTGTTTTAATTTCAAATTTTATCATATTATGTTTATAATCAATTGGCACTGAACGGTCATAAATAGATATATTTTTATAATTCAGTTCACTAGGTTGAAATAAATAATAGTCGCCTATATTTATTAAATATCCAGTTCTACCATATTTATCAGTTATATATTCGGTATTATCCGTTATTATCTGCGTTAATGCTGCATAAATTTGGCTTATAGGATAACTCTTGGGTGTGTTAATTAAATGCAATAAATCTTTTTTCTTGTAAAAATAACGCATCTTCATTAATACTTTTATTTTTTGAATAATCTTGTCAGAATTTATTAACATAAACTCCTCATTATAAGTATTTGTATTTTCATTATAATCGTCTATTTTTAAATTTGGTAAACAATCAAATTCGCATCTCATAAAATCACACGTTGCCGAATTATCTACATCTCCTATTTGAAAATGTTTCAATTGTTGGTGATCTGATAAAATTTGTTGAATATTTCGGTTTTCTTCTATTTCATTAAAATTTTTTGGGATTAACGCCGTTTGATCGTGATTTATAATACAATCTACCGATGTTTGTTTTAATAATCTTGTTACCTTTCCTATTTTAATCGCTTTTAATTCAGAAATACGATATATATATAAATCCGCCGCTTCTTCTTTACTATTATTTAATATTGTTCCATGTAAAAATATCTGGACGTTTCTCTTTGTAAAAGGCAAATCTTTATGAGAAAAATTACGAACAGCTCTACCTATAATTTGTTCAATTCTATTTACATTATACCACGGATCCATTATATGAACTTGCCGAATAGTACGAAAATCTAAACCTTCTGACCCTGCTTGAGAAATTAACACCACTTTTATTATTTGCCCTGATATATCCGTAATACTTCCATCATTGTCTTCATTAAATATATTATCATTATTTGTTATTGCTTTAACATCTAAATCATTATTTGGAGAAATACGAGGATCACCTGTAATCATAATATATCTAGCAGGTTTAAAATCTTTTTTATTTTCAGGAGGAAGCATTGTTCTTACATCTACCAAAGGAGTGGGTGGTGTTTTAAATAATGGTTTCGCCTTTTCTCCATATCGTGTAAACCCCATTTCTTCCAGCGCTAGCGCCATTGGAATTATACCAGCGTCAATATATGATGAATATATTAATATAATTCCATCTGATACGACATTGGTTTGCTTGTTATATATATAATTGCAAATTGTTTTTATTTTAGAACTATATTTACCAATTTCATCATTATTAAACACGTGTGGAACATTTCGTTTATATTCAAATTGCCCTTTAACCGCAGGTGTTTTTGTATCAATATAATTCATAATACGTTTTAAACCTTGACCACCAGTTAAATCCTTTGGGTCAATATATAATTGATCTGGAGAATCATCTTTGGGACTACCTCCTTTAAATAGTGTTTCATTTATATTATTTTTTTCAGATGGATATTGAGATTTTGTTTCCCCCTCGATAATATGTAAACCTTCTTTTTCTTTTTGAACTGTCTTCTTTTTTGGAACTAATGTTCCTTTAAATGAAGCATTTTTATAATTAGTAATTGATTGCTTTTTGCTTTTAGGTTGTTGCGATGATTCAAAATCAGTTGTTATTGTGTTATAATCTGGTCTAGTTACTATAGTAGCATCTATTGTGTCTTTATCTTTGTCTTTATTTTTAGTAGATACTAAACCACGTGGCGATGATTCAAAATCAGTTGTTAATGTGTTATAATCTGGTCTAGTTACTATGGTAGCATCTATTGTGTCTTTATCTTTGTCTTTATTTTTAGTAGATACTAAACCACGTGGCGATGATTCAAAATCAGTTGTTAATGTGTTATAATCTGGTCTAGTTACTATAGTAGCA
>Ga0315900_10005626_pt1 | contig 17159 bp, 12 predicted proteins | sample LakEriMetagenome_FD_203521 | JGI IMG/M metagenome (GOLD analysis project Ga0315900, IMG submission 203521) | Freshwater fungal communities from buoy surface, Lake Erie, Ohio, United States - Buoy 12 MA114 | ecosystem: Environmental > Aquatic > Freshwater > Lake > Lake biofilm | place: USA: Lake... | reverse complement strand
CGGCTGCACCATCGTGCGTGACCAGCACGATGGTGCAGCCGCGTTCCCGGTTGAGCGCCTGCAGCAGCTCCACGATGCGTTCACCGGTGGCACCGTCCAGGTTGCCCGTGGGTTCGTCGGCAAAGAGGATCTTGGGGTCGTTCACGAAGGCGCGCGCGAGGGCCACGCGCTGCTGCTCACCGCCCGAGAGCTGTTGCGGGAAGTGGTGCGTGCGGTCGCCCAACCCGACGCGCGCGAGCAGGTCGCGGGCACGCGCCGCCGCCTCACGGACCGGGACGCGCCCGGCGAGTTCGAGCGGTACCTGCACGTTTTCGAGCGCCGTGAGGGTGGGGATCAATTGAAAGCTTTGGAAGACGAACCCAACTTTCTCTCCCCGGAGGCGTGCGCGGGCATCTTCGTCGAGGCGGCCGAAATCCTCGCCGTCGAGGGATACCGTGCCGCTCGACGGGGTATCGAGACCGGCGAGCAGGCCGAGCAGCGTGGTCTTGCCACTGCCGGAGGGGCCGACAATGGAGACGAACGCCCCGGCCGGTACCTCGAACGACACGTCACGCAGCACCGTGAGGCGCTGGGTGCCGCTCAGATATTCCTTGGTCAACCCACGAGCAACGAGCATGCGAAGACAGAAGAGGGAAGAGGGACACTGCCGCTGGCGCACCGCCGCCATGGTGGTGACGCTTGCCGGAGCGGGATTGCTGGGCGCGTGTGGTACCGGGGCTTCGGGGAACGCGGCGGCTGCCAATACCAACGGCGGCGACGCACCAACGGATTCCGCGACGTCTGCCGTGGCCGCGCGCGCCGTGGGGGAGAATACACCCGCGGGGGCCAAAGGCGCCGCGGTGGGGCCGCGGCGGGTGGTCCTGCTGGGAACCAGTCTCACTGCGGGGCTGGGGTTGCCGCCGGAGCAGGCGTACCCCGCCTTGCTGCAGGCAAAGGCCGATTCGGCGCAGCTGCCCGTGACGATCGTGAACGCCGGGCTGAGCGGCGAAACGTCGGCCGGGGCCGTGCGCCGCGCCTCCTGGGTGCTGGAGCAGCCGGCAGCGGTGGTGGTGCTGGAGGTGGGGGCCAACGACGGCCTGCGCGGCGTGGACCCTGACAGCACCTACGCCAACCTGGTGAAGCTGGTGCAGATGGTGAAGGCGCAGCGCCCCGAGGCCAAGGTGGCGCTGGTGCAAATGGAAGCTCCCACGAACCTCGGCGCCTCCTATACCCGCCGTTTTCACGACGCCTATGGGCGGGCCGCCCGCGAAACCGGGGTTCCGCTCTGGCCCTTTCTGCTGGATGGGGTGGCCGGCGTGGCGCGGTTGAACCAGGGCGACGGCATTCACCCCAACGCCGAAGGGGCGCGGGTGGTGGCCGGCACGGTATGGGGCGCCATGGGGCCGCTGCTCAGGGAGCTGGTGGCACCGTAGTGGCGTCAACTGGCCGCGGGCGCGCGCTCACACTTCCAGCCCGCGATCCGTCCGGTTACGTTTTGAGGCTGCCCGTGAGATCCGGGCAGGTCGTGTGATCATCGCGCTGTTCGTGCTTTCCATTCCTGCTTGCAGGTGCCGTAGATATGGCTTTTTCCGCTACGCAGATCCGCCGTGGCATGGTGCTCGTGTTCGAGGGCGATCCGTGTCGAGTCATCGAGTTCCGTCATCACACGCCGGGTAACCTGCGCGCGATGGTGCAGGCGAAGCTGAAGAACCTGCGCACGGGTTCGAGCTTCGAGCATCGGTTCCGTGCTGCCGACACGATCGTGAAGGCGGACATGGAAACGCACGAGCTGGAGTTCATGTACCAGGGTGGTGACTCGTACCACTTCATGAACGCCGAGAACTACGACCAGATCGAACTCGACGAGGAGGCGCTGGGCGATTCGGCGCCGTGGATGCAGTCGGGGCTCAAGATTCTGGCCGAGTACTACAACGGGCGTCCCATTGGCATCCAGCTTCCCAACTCCATGGTGTTCGAGATCGTGGAGACGGCGCCGGTGGTGCGCGGTGCGACCAAGACGGCCTCCTCGAAGCCGGCCAAGCTGGAGAACGGCGTCACGGTGAACGTGCCGGAGTTCGTGGAGCAGGGAACGCGCGTGCGCGTCAATCCCAACACGGGCGAGTACCTCGACCGCGCGAAGGATTGAGCGAACGGAGAAAATGGCCGGGTTCAGCCCTTGAATTTGGCCTTTTCTCCGGTTACTCTTGGCGTCTCCTGCGGAAATCCGCTCCAATCGTCACGATCGGAGCCACGTCGGTAGGAAATCGCAACGGGCGCAGGCGGGCCCGGGCGAGCATGGTGGCCGTAGCTCAATCGGTTAGAGCACCGGATTGTGGTTCCGGGGGTTGCGGGTTCGATTCCCGTCGGTCACCCTGAACACACTGGCGGGCAGCGATCCATCGCCGCTCTCCGGAGGTCCGTAGCTCAATTGGTAGAGCACCGGTCTCCAAAACCGGCGGTTGGGGGTTCGATTCCCTCCGGGCCTGTATCTGTTTGTTCCGCCGTCGGCATTCGCCGAAGGCGACTGTCAACGGCGGTATCGTCTAGGGGACTAGGACACAGCCCTCTCAAGGCTGGAACACGGGTTCGAATCCCGTTACCGCTATGCGCTGGACGTTGCTGCAGGCAGATGGTCTGAATCACATCTACGGCTCCATCGTCTATCGGTTAGGACGCGACCCTTTCAAGGTCGAGAGACGGGTTCGATTCCCGTTGGAGCTACTCGACTCGCGAGAGTCGGCGCAGGATGCAGGTGTTGGTGGTGTTGGGGGGCGTAGCTCAGTTTGGTTAGAGCACTCGACTGTCACTCGAGAGGTCGCGGGTTCGAGCCCCGTCGCTCCCGTCGTTGTTCGGGCTCAGCAGGTGCAGGTTGCAGGAGCAGGTCGCACAAACTCGGTCGCAAGCCGAGCCCCTCGCTCTGGTGGTGAAATTGGTAGACACGCCGTCTTGAGGGGGCGGTGCCGCAAGGCGTAGCGGTTCGAGTCCGCTCCAGAGCATGCAGGTGTTGGTGCAGTCGCGTCACCGCCACAGTAGCTCAGTGGTAGAGCACCCGATTCGTAATCGGGCGGTCATCGGTTCAATCCCGATCTGTGGCTCTCGAATCCCCGGTCCGCCTCGCGGGCCGGGGATTTCCCGTTCCGGTCACTCGGGCCACGGAATTGCTTCCAGCCCAGGACCCGCGGCCGTCCGCGTTACCGGTGCCGCCGCTCCCGAGCCGTTCCCGGGGGCACCGCCGCGACCGCGCGTGGTGCTGCCCGACGGCCACGAGACCGCCTCGAGGGCGCAGCGCGCCAGGTCGAACAGCGGGAGTGGCGCGTCCTGACGAATGGTGGTGAGCTGACGCATCAGCCGGGCATGGTCGTGCTGCCCCGCCAGCTTCGCCGTCTCGTCGCGATGGCTCACGAACTCGCTCGCCTCGAGTGCCTTCTCCAGCGACTGCCAGCGGCGCAGCAGCTTCACCGCCGTGCCCTTGCCAATGCGGGCAACGCCCGGAATGTCGTCACCGTCTTCGCCACACAGCGCCTTGAAATCGGGGAGCTGCGACGGCTTCACGCCGAAGCGTTCGTGCACGTCGGCCGCACACCAGCGCCGCACACGCAACCCGTCGGTGCCTTTTCCCACGCCCACATACGACACCACCTGCACGTCGTCGTCCACGAACTGCAGCAGGTCGGAGTCGTTCGAGAGCAGCGTCACCGGCAGCACCGCGCGGAAGCCGGCCATGATCGAGGCCACCACATCGTCGCCTTCGAAGCCCTCCACGCTCACGCTCGTCACCCCGACCCCTTCGAGCGCCGTGCGAATGGGCGCCACCCGCGCGCGCGTGTCTCCCGTCCGGCGGTGCTTGTACCCGGCGAACAGCGCGTGGCGAAAGGTGGGGCCGTCGTGGTCCCACGCCGCGATCAGGTGCGTTGCCCCGATGTCCGACGCCGTGCCGCGCGCCATCTGGCACCAGAGGCGCACGCCGGCCGTGCGGTCGTCGCCGGCCACATGGGCGGCACGGGCGGCAAGCGACTGCGCATCGATTACGAGCAGGTGGGGCCGGTTCGCCATGGCCGGAACGTACCATGTCTGCGCACATTGCGCTCATGCATCGCGCGAACACCGAACCGCCGGCAGAGGGCGCAACCGCGGCACCGCCTCGGCGGGCCCTGGTGCTGCTCATGCTGCTCGTGGCGTACACGTTCAACTTTCTCGATCGGCAGATCCTCGGGATTCTCAAGGAGCCCATCAAGGCCGATCTGGGGCTGAGTGATACGCAACTCGGGCTCATGGGCGGGCTGGCGTTCGCCCTGCTGTACAGCACCGTGGCGGTCCCCATCGCGTGGTTGGCCGATCGCGTGAGTCGCACGTGGATCATCACCGCCGCCGTGGCCGCATGGAGTGCGTTCACCATGCTGTGCGGTCTGGCCACCGGCTTCTGGTCGCTGTTCCTGGCGCGCGTCGGGGTGGGGCTTGGCGAGGCGGGCGGTGTGGCACCGGCCTATTCGCTCATCGCCGACTACTTCCCGCGGGAGCAACGGGCGCGTGCGCTGGCCGTGTACAGCTTCGGCGTGCCGCTGGGGTCGGGGGCCGGCATTCTGTTCGGCGGACTCATGGCGGCCTGGATTGATTGGCGATGGGCGCTCCTCGTGGTGGGGGCGGCGGGGGTCCTCTTCGCTCCCCTCTTCAAGTGGGTGGTGGCCGATCCGGTCCGCGGCGGGCTGGACGGCGGTGTGGTGGGCGTGCCACCGGGAACGGCACCGTTTTTCTCGGTGGCACGCCGCGTGTGCGCGACGCCCAGCTTCTGGCTCCTGTCCCTCGGCGCGGCCTGTTCCTCCATCTGCGGCTATGGGCTCGGGTTCTGGCTGCCCAGCTATTTCATGCGCAGCGAGGGGTTTACGCTGGCGCAGACGTCGGTCTACTACGGCACCATTCAGCTGTTCGGCGGGCTGGCCGGCATCTGGCTGGGAGGCGTTGTGGCCGACCGGCTGGGACCGCGCGATCGGGGGGCGTACGCGCGAACACCGGCGGTGTGCTACGCCGTGGCGCTGCCGCTGTTGCTGCTGGCGTTGCACACCACGGAGCCCGCGCTGGCCTGGGTGCTGTTCCTCGTGCCCACGGGCCTCAACCTCGCGTGGATGGGCCCGGTGATGACCGCCGTGCAGCATCTGGTACCGGCGATCATGCGCAGCACGGCGAGCGCGCTGTTCCTGCTGGTGGTGAACCTGCTGGGGCTGGGGGTGGGGTTGTGGATCTTCGGCTTCCTCTCCGACCGGCTCGCCCCCGTCTATGGCGCGGAGAGCATGCGGGTCGCCATCACCTATGGATTGGCGTTCTACGGGGTGGCCGGCCTGCTCATGCTGGTGGCCTCTCGACGTCTGCCACGGGACTGGATCGCCGCCGTGGACTGACGGGCTGGACCGGAACCTCGGCGCGCCCCGTTGTCACGGCTGCTGTCACGCGCTACCTTCCCTTCACATCGCGGGCGTAATTCAGTTGGTAGAATGCCAGCTTCCCAAGCTGGACGTCGCCGGTTCGAGTCCGGTCGCCCGCTCTGTTTGCTCGCAAACGGCGGTCTCCCCGTGGAGGCCGCCGTTTTGTGTTCGGGCTGGCTGTTCGGCTTGCCGAAACCGGGGGGTGGAGATGGGAGCGGCGAGTCGCGAGGGGTGAGGTAACGCGCACTCACGGAGAGCACCGAGTTGGTGGAGGGGCACGGAGAACTGCGACGGATGCCGAGCTGCAGGTGGTCATGCCCCATGATCGCCTCCACCATCATCGCCCTGTCACTCACCTGCCGGGGAATGATGAGGCGCGCGTCGCGTTGCCTCCTGGAGGGGCGGGGGAAACGCGCACTCACGGAGAGCACCGAGTTGGTGGAGGGGCACGGAGAACTGCTGGCTCAAGCCTCCATGTCCTCCACCGCCTCCGTGATCTCCGTGAGGACGCGTTTCCCTCGGGTCTCACGAGCGTTTCCCTCCCTGCTCACCTCTCGCCGTCGTACACCAGGCGCTGCACGCCGTCGATGAGGCGCTCGAAGCCGAAGTTGATGAGCAGGCCGGTGCGATGACCGGAGAGCCGCAGGTAGGTGAGCAGCTGTCTCAGGTGGGCATCATGGGAACGGTCGCTGCACTTGAGCTCCACCACGATGCGCTCGTTCACCAGCAGGTCGATGCGGTAGCCTACCGGTACGGTGTGGCCATCGAAGGTGACCGGGAAGAGGCACTGGCGGTGCACCTCGAGTCCGCGCTTCACGAGCGCCAGTGCCAGAAACTCCTCGTACGCCGCTTCGAAGACGCGAGAGCCAAGCCGCCGGTGAATTCGAATGGCCTCGCCGATGATGATGCCGGTCAGATCCTCGTCGGTCATGCCCCATGATCGCCTCCACCATCATCGCCCTGTCACTCACCTGCCGGGGAATGATGAGGCGCGCGTCGCGCGGCCTCCTGGAGGGGCGGGGGAAACGCGCACTCACGGAGAGCACCGAGTTGGTGGAGGGGCACGGAGAACTGCCGGCCCGAGCCTCCATGTCCTCAACCGCCTCCGTGATCTCCGTGAGGTCGCGTTTCCCTCACCGTCTCACCCGTCTCACCCGTCTCACCGTCTCACCCGTCTCACCCGTCTCACCCGTCTCACCCGTCTCACCGCGGCTCAGGCGATCACCTCGGCCAGCAGCGCCGCCAGGTTGGCCTTGGCCTGCGCCAGCGGGAGTTCGCCCTTCTCGATGCGCCCCAGCAGCGCGCGCTGCGCCACGTAGTCGCGGTTCACGATGCCCGCCTTGCTCTGCAGCATGCGCCACGCCTTCCGCCGCTCCACCGCAAACAGCACCATCTGCCGCGTGACAGCGTAGTACCGGAACGCCCCCTTCACTTCGGCCTTGATGTAGCAGCCGAAGTTGGGGATGAAGCTGCGGTGGGACTCGCTGAAGACGTGCCGGTACGTCACGTCGTCCTGGGTGACGAAGTAGAGCTGGTCGTGCATGGGCGTGAGCGCGGCCGCCTCCGCTTCGCTGATCTGCTGGAGGTGCTTGCGGAAGCGCCCTTCGGTGAGCGCCCAGTGCGCCACCCCGAAGGTGTAGGGCTCGCCGGTGCTGGCGTACTTGGTGTGCCACCAGTCGCGGTCGATGCTGGGGTTGCCCTTGAGGTCGAATGCCTCCTGCATGGTCTCGCCGCGCCGCGGGTTGAACACCCATTCCGGCACACCGCGCGCATCGCGCACCATGCTGGCCTGGTCGGCGCTCATGTTGTCCGCCACGCCATGCTCGGGCTGGCAGGTGGTGTAGCACTGGTAGAACGCCGTCCCGCGGTACTCCAGACCATCGAGCATGGCCTTGTACATGCGCGGGGCATTGGCCACCGACACCTGGGCCACGAAGGGGGACCCGTGGCCGCTGGTGAACGCCTCCGCCACGTTCTTCTTCTCCGTGAGCTTGCCCTGCGAGGCCACACCGAACTGGTTCATGTCGTACCCGCCCAGCATGGTGCTCGAGTCGGAGTTCTGCCCGCCCGTGTTGGAGTACACCTGCGTGTCGAGCATGAGCATCTTCACGTTCGGGCGGTTCTGCAGCATGACCTTGGACACGTTCTGGAAGCCGATATCTCCCAGCGCGCCGTCACCGCCCACCACCCATACCTTGGGCAGTTCACGCACCTCCTGATCGGTCATGAGGGCGTCGTCGAGATGCGTGAGATGGAAGTACTCCTCTTCACGCATCACCTGCGCGGTCCGGTCCAGCAGGGCGTCGGTGAGGCGCTCCGGCGCCACCGAGCGGCGGGCGTGCTCCACGATGACCGACTCCGCCATGAGCCACGAAATGGTGGCCCCGTCCTGGAAGAGCGAGTTCATCCAGGGATAGGCGTGCGGGTTGGCCGGTGGCGTGGAGCCGTACACCGTGTTGCACCCCGTGCTGGCGCCCATCATCATGACCGACATGCCGTTGGCCCGGCGCCCGTCGATGGCCTGCAGGTCACGATGGTTGAACGCATCCTGGCGCAGCACGGCCACCAGCCCCCCAATCACCTGCGCATCAGTGATGGGGCCGTGCCGCCGCTCGTGGTTGGCAATCCGGGTGGCCGTGTCGGCGGCGTTCTCACCGCCCAGCCCCATCACGAGGTGGATGAAGGCGGTGCGGAACCGCGCATGATCGGCCGGATCGCTGGCCTCGAGCGCCGACAGGCGCGCCAAACCCTCCGCCTCGAGGCGGTCGGCCTTGGCGGAGAGGCGCGCGGCCTTCTTGTGGTAGAGTGGGCGCATGTACGCCTCGGTGATGCTCGCCAGCGAGCGCAGCACACTCTTTTCGCCACACCCGGCGCAGGCGCCGTCACCGGAGACCAGCGCTTCGTAGTTGCGCCGCACCATGAGGTGATTGCGCAGCGTGGCGTCCTTGGAGCTCGTGATGTCGCTGTCGTTGTACAGCCCGAGGTACTTCTGCGGCGTGTCGGGGAGCAGGCGGGAGAACACCTGCGCCGTGGTGAGCTCGGCGTTGAGCTCCTCCGTTTCCCGCGTCATGCGCAGCGCGTCGTGGTCGCCGCAGACCTGCACGCACTCGCCGCACCCCTTGCACAGGTCCGACACGAAGATCGAGAACAGGCCCCCCTCGCCGGGGGTCTTGGCCTCGACGGTGCGGAAGATCGCCGGGACGTTGCTGTACGCCAGCGGCAGCTTGTCGATGATGCCCGTGAACTCGGCGCGTGACTGCTCGGTGATGCCGGCAATGGCTGCCGCCTCCTCGCGCACGATCGTCTTGAAGGGTACCCCGCTCTTCGCCTTCACCGACTCGTTCATGCGCGTGCGGGCGCGCTGTTCGAGTGCCGGGAGTTCGCTCAGCAGGGTCTGCCGGTCGCCGCCGTCGCGGACGTAGTTCACCACCGCCGTGCGCAGCACGGTGCCGACCTCCTGCGCGGTGTTGGGCAATGCCGTGTCGGGGCACACCGAGATGCACTCCATGCACTGGGTGCAGTTCTCCGGCACGTACACCGGCGTTTCCCGGCGTGCCACATACTTGGACTGCGTGGCGCCGGTGGCAGCGGCCATGATGCCGACGGACGCCAGCGCACTGGCCGGCTGGTGGTACCCCAGCCCCGCGCGGAACTCGCGGTCGAAGGTCTCGCGGGTCTTGAGGGGAGAGCGGGCCAGCTGCGCCTCCGGGAAGGCAAAGCCACCGCTGCCGCAGCTGCCGCACCCCGCCGTGGGTGGGAAGTGATGCGCGGGGTAGGGGGCAAGCAGCGGATTGCGCATGCTCGACCGGTCGGGATCGTCCGTGCGGCCCACGGTGATCTCCACGGCGCGCGTGAAGCCCTCGTTCATCACCGTCATGTTCGATTCCACCACCGCGTCGCCGAAGCGGGCGAACTTCTTCACGTACTGCGTCCGCACGATCTGCTGGAACTGCTCCGGCGTGAGGTGATAGCGATCGAGAAACGGGGAAACACGGAAGAAGGCACCCAGAAACGCGTTGCCCTGCATGCGCAGCTGCAGCTCGGTCTGACTGGTGGCCTTCCGGGCAATGTCGAAGCCGGGAAGGATGTACACCCGGATGTCGTGCTCGAGGATGAACTCGCGGTGCGCGGCGGGAATGCGCTGCCAGGCGGCATCGGCACTTTCGCTCGATTCCCACACCAGCACGCCACCGCGCTTCAGCCCCTCCAGCGGGTTGGTGTGCGTGAACGCCTTCGGGTCGCAGCAGAGCACCACGTCCACGTGATTCAGCTCGCAATTCACCTTGATCTGCGACGGCGCCACCGTGAGGTAGTAGTTGGTGGGCGCGCCCTTCTTCTCCGACCCGTACTTGGGGTTGGCCATCACGAAGAGCTTGTCCTCGAGAATGCCCTCCTCGTCGTAGGTGGGATCCTGTGCGGCCAGGTACTGCCCGAGGTCGCCGATGATCGCGCCCAGGTTCTTGCCGGTCGTGATCATCCCCCAACCGCCAATCGAGTGGAACCGCACCGCAATCGCCCCTTCCGGCAGCAGGCTGGGCGTATCCTTGCTGATCACGGCATACGGGTGCTGCACCCCCAGCACGAAGTAGCCCTCCCCATCCTCGGCGGTGCGGCCGTCGGTCCGGGCGGAAACGCCGGTGGCGAACTCGTACGCCCCGATGATGTGCTCGGGACGGAAGTCGCGCGAGCCGATGCCGTAGGCGCCGCGGAAGAGGCGGGGCGTTTCGTTTGGCGTGATGCCGGGGAGCGCGCCGCCGTAGCGCGTGGCTTCGTTGGCCTTGCCCAGGGCCACACGAATGTCACGGGCCAGCGGGTTGTCGCCGGCCAGGCTTTCGTCGGTCCGCTCGAGGATGATGACGCGCGTCTTGCCGCGCAGCGCCTCGATGACGGCCTCTTCCGGGAAGGGGCGAATGACGTTGATGTGGATCGAGCCGACCTTCGCGTTGCGCTGGTCGCGCAGGTAATCGCAGGCCGCCTCGATGTTCTCGGCCGCGCAGCCGAGTGACACGAAGACGGTGTCGGCGTCGGCGGTGCGGTACTGCGTCACGAAGCCGTACTCGCGGCCGGTGAGCGCACCGAACTCGCGGTAGGCGGCGTCGAGCATGGGGAGCACATGCTCACTGAAGTTGTTCCGCCGGGCCACCACGCCGTTCATGTGATGCTCCTGATTCTGCACCGGGCCAAGCAGCGCCGGGTTCTTCAGGTCCATCATTTGCGGTACGCGACGGCGGGTGGGGCCGAACAGTTCGCGCTGCGCCGGGGTGGGGCAGGGGATGAGGTCATCGGGAGCGCCGAGGTACTCGCGCAGCAACTCCGCCTCCGGGGCCAGGTACATGCGCTCACTGTGCGTGGTGAGCATGCCGTCCTGGATGTTCATGCCGGGGTTGAGCGCCTGCTCGCACACCTTGCGCAGGATGATGGACTGATCGGCGGCCTGCTGTGCGTCACGCGCCATGAGCATGATCCACCCGGTGTCGAGTGCCGAGTAGATGTCGTCGTGCGCGCAGTGCACATTGAGCGCATGCTTGGTGAGGGCGCGGGCACCCACCTGCAGCACCATGGTGGAGAGCTTGCCGGGGGCATGGTAGTACTGCTCCATTGCGTACACGATGCCCTGGCCGCTGGTGAAGTTCACCGTGCGCCGCCCGGTGACGGCGAAGGCCGTGGCTCCCCCCTGCGCGGCATGCTCGCCTTCGGTTTCGGCGGCGACCTTCTGCTGCCCCCAGACGTTCAGTTCACCGGTGGCGAACGATGCCTGATAGATCTCCCCGCCCTCGGTGGACGGGGTGATGGGGTAGAAGACGCCGCCTTCGGTGATGCGCGTTTCCACGTACTGGGTGACCAGCTGGTTGCCGCTGCAGGTGACGTGGAAGCCGGGATACCGGTGCTTGCCGTGGCGGGCGGCCGGCGTGGGCGTGGCGGAAACCGTGGCGTCGGACATGGCGGTGGGCGCAGAGGGAGACAGGGGGAGTGTCTGGGCCACCCGAAAAGGGCGCCCGAATGACGTTGCGCCCGGGTACAGCCCCCCGCTACCAGCAGTTGCCTGACGGCCACCGGCGAACGGCCGCCCCCTCCCTCACTCCGGCCATGGCCGGAGTCTCACGGCGCGCCATCGGCCTGCTCGCGATAGTCGCGCGGCTCCGCGGTGCTGGGTCGTGCGCCGTCGGGGGAGCGCCGCGTGGTGAACGGCGAGCCGGTGGCATCGGCGCTGGGCGCATAGCGTGCCTGACGGGACGGCTGCGGCTGTCGATCGAAGGACATGAACATGCAAACCTCCTGGTACGAAGAAGGCCCCTCCGTGGGAGGGGCCTCGTCAGTTCGACCAGAGCGCCGCCTCCCGTGTGGTCTCGGGAGGGGCGGCGTGTGCGTCACATGCTGGCGACGGTGCGGCCCTGCTCCCGAGTGCTGAATACGACAAGAATTGCCGCTACGAGCATCGTAACGACGACGGGGAGGGCGCCAATAAGTCGGCCAGTGGCCAGCGGCAACGCGGTCATGTGGGGGAGCATCGGCATGTCCCGACGGAAAGTCAAGTGGTCCCCGCCGAGCGCCGGTCAGGGACCACGGGACCGGGGTCAGCGCGGCGGCTTGGTCGTGATCTGGATGACGCCCTTTGCGCCCTCCGGGCCGTAGCGCTTCTCGGCGGCGGCGCCCTTGATCACCTCGATGCGCTCGATCTGCGACGGCAACAGGCGCTTGAGGGCTCCCTCGTCCGACTTCACGCCATCCACGAAGACCAGCACATCGGGCGTCTTTCCCGCGGGGACGAACGCCATACCCTCTGCGATCACGAGGGCGCGGCTCGTGTCGGCCCCCTGCCTGGCGCGAGCCGCCGCGAAGGACAGCTTGGCCGCCGTGTCGGCAATGCGCAGCGCCCGCGCGGTGCTGTCAATCTGCGTGATCCGCATGGTGACCACTTTCGCGTTGGCGTTGGCCACCGAATCGGTGAGGACGGCAGCCATCGCCACCGCCGACGTGCCGGTCCCGGCGGCCGTCGGTGTCGCCGACGTGGCGGCCCGCGTGGTCAGCCGAATGGCCTGCACGCCCTTGGCGGCCTTCATGACCTCGATCGTGGCGAGGCGGTTGGCCGGGAGGGCCAAGGCCTCGACTTCGGTGGCGGTGCGCCCGTCGATGAAGTACTGCCGCGCGGCCGACGGGGCCACGGCGTTGAGAGTCTTGGTTGCCGTGGCCACGTCCATCCCCTCGAGCTCGGCGCTGGTGGGCAATTCCGTGCCGCAGGCGGTAGCCAGGGCGAGGGTGGCGAGCGCCGCTCCGGCGAGCCGGCGGGGAAGGCGGTGGGTGGTGGGGCGGTCGGTCATGCGGCGGAGTCTCCGTTCGAGATGGGTTGCACGGTGGGAAAACGACGGGGCTACGGTCAGCGGCGGCAGCGGCGTCGCGGCCGACGACAGGTCGATCAGCAGGGCGCCATACTGGCGAGGGGTGGTGCCGTGGCGCAGGACGCGCGCGTCGCAATCCCCCTCGATAGCGAGGCGCAGGCGCGACAGGAGGTACCACGCCCCCGGGTTCCACGGCATGAGGGCGGTCAGTACGCAGGCGCCAAGCAGCAGCAGCGGATCGCCCGCGTCTATGTGCGCCTGCTCGTGCCGGACCACGAGCTGCTGCTCGTGAACGGGGCGGTCGAGCAGCCATGCCGGCACCAGAATGCGGGGATGGCGCACCCCGAAGACGGCGGGCCCCGTGTCCATCGTGAGGTGCACGCGCCGACCCGCCATCGTTGCCTCCGGGGTACGGGCAAGCGCGCGTCGCTGGCGGCGGTAACTCCAGCCCCCGATGGCGAGCAGCAACAGGCTCCCCACCGGCCACCCCAGCACCACGAGCCACGACACCGGTACGGGGGCGGTGCGCACCGCCGCGGCCGCCGCCCGTGCGGCCCCCTCAGCCGTACCCACCGCCCCCGACGCGATCGCCACCGGCGCGGCGCTCACGAACGTGAACAGGCGCGCTGCAACCGACGGGGCAGCCCCCACGCCGGACACGGCGGTGGCGGCCGCCGGCAACGACTGCACGACGGGGCGGGGCGACTCCGGACGCCGCCCCGGTTGGGTGGCCGTGAGCAGCGCCGCCGTGCCGAGCGCCACGCCCCAGACCAGCCGGTGCGGCACAGCGCCCCGCACCACCCGCTGCACGGCGTGGGAGACCACCACCAGCAGCCCCGTTGTGCACGCGCTCAGCACCATCCACGACGCGATCAGGGGGGCCAGCTCGGACACCGTGGGGGCCGTCGCGGGGGTCACGGCTCGTCTCCCAACCGTTCGGCCAGCAGCGCGCGCATGCGCTCGAGTTCCGCACGGCTCAGCCGCTTGTCCGACACCAGCTGGGCGAACAGCCGCTCCGACGACCCCTGAAAGATTGCGTCGCGGATACGGCCGATTGCCCGGCGCCCGGCCTTCTCGGCGGCCACCGTGGGGAAGTAGCGGTAGGCCCGCCCCTCCGGTTCGGGACGCACGTACCCCTTCTTCTCCAGCGTCTGCAGCGCCGACAGCACCGAGGTGTAGGCCAGATCCTCGTCGAGGTGCGCACGCACATCGGCCACGGTGGCGGAGCCCAGCCGCCAGAGCACCGACATCACGGCCAGTTCACGGGGCGGGAAGTGCAGATCGGTCATGGGGCGAGAAGGAAGGCGGGGGTGAAATACTGAACTTCCAGTAGAATAGGACGCTGCGTGGCCGCTGTCAACTGGTTTTTCAGTAGGTGCCGCGCCCGCAGGAATGGGCCGCCTCTGGCGAGGAGCAACCGTTGCCAGTCTGCGGCGTCACACCGGTATGGGCACGGCCTCGTCGTTCACGGTCCAGGCCACACCGGCGCTGTCCACCACACCGCGGGTGCGCCAGCCGCGGGGAAAGGGCACGGGGAGTGCCAGCAGCGCTCCGGCGTCCGTGTGCAGCAAGGCAAAGTCGAGCGGCGCCTTGCCGCCCACCTGGGCCAGACAGCGCCAGCCACCATTCCAGCCGCGATGGAAATCGAAGGTGACCTCCACAGCCCCCAGTCGCGCAACAAAGGCCGCGCGCATGAGTGCCCGCGCCGCGGCCTGCTGCCCTGCGAGATCGGTGAGCGCACGCACCGTCACGGTCCTACACGGTGCAGAGGGTCACCGCGTCGCGCAGTGAGGCCGCGCCATTGCGCTTGGGGATGAACTCGTGCGCGAACACGCCCGTGAATCCCGTGCCGGCAATGAACTCGGCAATGCCGCGGTAGTTGAGCTCCTGGGCGCCATCGAGTTCGTGGCGCCCCGGAACGCCGGCGGTGTGGAAATGCGCGATGTACGGCAGGTTGGCCTTGATGGTGGCCATCACGTCGCCCTCCATCACCTGCATGTGGTAGATGTCGTACAGCAGGCGGAAGCTGGGGCTGTTCACGCCTTTGGCCACTTCCACCGCCCACGCGGTGTGGTCGGCATGGTAGTCCTTGTGATCGACCTTGCTGTTCAACATCTCCATGCACAGCACCACACCGTGCTTCTCCGCGGTGGGCATGAGGCGCGTGAGCCCCGTGATGCAGTTGGCAATGCCTTCGCCGTCGCTCAGGCCGTCCCTGTTGCCGCTGAACACCACGATCTTCTTCACTCCTGCGGCGGCGGCGCGGGGGATGTACGCCTCGCCGTCAGCCACGAGCTTGTCGTGGTGACTCACCCGATTGAAGCCCACGGGAATGGTGCCCCAGCTGTTCCCCATGGTGCACTCGAGCCCGAACTGCCCGGGCACCGACCACTCGTCGGGACCCAGCAGGTCCACCCCCGTCATGCCGAGGGACTTCACGAGGGTGCACAGCTCGGCGATGGGGGTGCTGCCGAAGCACCAGCGCGCGACCGACTGCCGCAGCCGTCCGGGAGCCAGAGCCGAGAGGGGATCCGCCGAGCCGCCGGCGCCCACGGCACCGGCCATGGCCACGGTGCCGAGGGTGGAAAGCATGTCGCGTCGGTGCATGGAAGCCGGGTTGGAGGGCTCACCCGACGCCACCCGGCGCCGGACGGTTACTGAATCTGGATGTACAGCGGAACGGGCCACAACCGCAAGATTTCCGTGCGCGGCGTGGTCGGCTTGTCGTTCTTGGGCTTGGTGAACTGCTTCCACCCCGCGAACTGCACCGGTTCCTTCTTGATGTAGCTGTAGAACGAATCGCGCTTGAGCCACGGCGCCCCGAAGCCGTCCATGTGCATCACCACCTGCACCTTGGGATCGAGGCGGATCTTGTCGGCATTCGTGACCCCCTTCCTGGTGAAGCGATGCACCACGAGGATCTTGGGGGGCAGCTGGTACTTCTCCACGAGCTCCCCGAGGTAGCGCGTGGCGTAGTTGATGTCGGCGGCGTCGTAGGTGCCGATCTTCCGTCCGGGCACCTTGCCGTCCTTCATGCTGAATTCCGGGTCGATGCCGAGGTGCACCTCGGGGCGCTTGAGGAACCGCTCGAGCCAGGGCAGCTCCTGCTGCAGGGTGCTGTGCCCCACCTGCACGTCCACGAACATGATCGCGTTCCGGCTCTTCGCCCAGCCGTACACCTTTTCGATGAGCGTGCTGTCCATGCGCAGGCGGTACTTGCCGTCGCGCCCAGGGCTCCCCTGCGCCACCACGGCAATGAGGTGCAGCGCCGGTTGCGCGGGATGTTGCGGGTCGAGGCGGTTCCACTCGGCCACCTCGGCGTCGAGCTTGCGCAGCATCTCCTGCGGCTCGAACTCGCCGAGAATGCCCATGCGCTGCGAGAGCGGATTGCCGTAGTAGGCAATGACCCGCTTGGCCGGCAGGATGGAACCCGGAAGCGGCGCCGGCATCTTGGGAGGCCAGAGCGAATCGAGATCGCTTCCCGTGTTGCGATAGGCCAGATGCCGGTCACCCGAATGCGGGCCGAGTGCGCCAGCGGGCCGCTTGGGGCGGATGCTGTCGGCGGGCGCGGCCGTCTGCGTCTTTTTCGAGGAAGCAGGAGCGCTCTGCGCCGACAGGGCGGCCGCGAGTACCGTGGTCGAGAGCGCCAGCGCCGGCAGGATCACGGTGGCACGGCGCAACACCGAATGCGGCCGCATGGCGGCCGCTGCAACGAACAGCTGGGAAATGGCGGACATGGAGTGGGGCAGGGAGAACCGCGTCATTGACTGCTCACAGTGTAACGACGCCGCTGCAGCCGTCCAAGACAGCGGGCGTGGGCTCGGTCACCACGAGGCGCCGCGCCTGCTCCCTCGCTGGCTACTTCGCCGGCTACCTCGCCGGCTACTTCGCCGGCTACTTCGCCTGCTCCGTCTTGGGTGGCGCATACTGCATGCGCTGCAGAATGGGGCCAATGCGCCGCGACGCGACGCTGCCCCGCGGCGCCCACCGGCGCGGCGCCGGGAGAATGGCGGCCATGCGCGCCGACTCCTCACGCGTGAGCGACGCGGCGCTCTTGCGGAAGTGGTAGCGCGCGCCGGCTTCGGCGCCAAAATGATATGGGCCCCACTCGGCCAGGTTGATGTACAGGTCGAGAATGCGCTCCTTGGTGAGCAGCAGCTCCAGCCACAGGGTGAGATACGCCTCGACACCCTTGCGCACGAACGAGCGGCCGTTCCAGAGGAAGATGTTCTTCGCCACCTGCTGCGACAGCGTGCTGGCGCCGCGCAGCTTCCCCCCACGCTTGCGTCGCTCCAGTGCCTTGTCCAGCTCCACGAAGTCGATGCCGTGGTGGAGGTAGAAGCGGTCGTCCTCGGAGGCGAGCACGGCGCGTCGCAACGACGGGCTCATCGCGCTGCGGGCCACCGGCGTGTGCACCGGCCACGCG
>Ga0315900_10005625_pt1 | contig 17160 bp, 13 predicted proteins | sample LakEriMetagenome_FD_203521 | JGI IMG/M metagenome (GOLD analysis project Ga0315900, IMG submission 203521) | Freshwater fungal communities from buoy surface, Lake Erie, Ohio, United States - Buoy 12 MA114 | ecosystem: Environmental > Aquatic > Freshwater > Lake > Lake biofilm | place: USA: Lake... | reverse complement strand
GTTGAACGCGCTGGTGTCCCTGGAAGCCACGGCGAACCCGTTCGCCGCGGCGATCGCGGCGATGTAGCCGTCGGGGGTCGGGAATCCCTTCCCCGCCGCGCGGGCCCGGACCGTCAGGTCGGCGTAACGCCGGGCCGCCGCCGCATCGAAGGACAGGACCCGGCCCGCGAAGACGACCAGCAGGCCATCGACCCGTGCGGCGAGAAGGGTCTTCCGCCGGTCCTCCGCCAGGACGCCGATGCCGAACAGGAGCTCGGCGACGGTGACGCTGGACAGGAACAGGGTCTCCGCCACCTGGGCGTCCAGCCAGGCTTGGACCGATGGGTGAGGCTCCGGCTTGATCGCCTCGGAGACGACGTTGGTGTCGAGGAGGATCATCCCCGGCGGCCCGTCATTCAAACCCCATGGGCTCGGCGGGACGCCGGTCCTGGACCTCTTCGAGGGAGCGCTCGAGGGCCTCGATGTCGGCGTTGGTGAGGCCCAGTTCCCGGCTGGCTTCCGACAGCGCCGTGCCCAGCCGCAGTCGGCCGTCGGGCCGCACGGCGGCCTCAAGGATGGCGCGCATCTCGGCCTCGGTGCTGCGATCATGCAGTGCCGCCCGGACCTTCAGGGCGCGATGCACTTCCTCGGGAAGGTTGCGGATGGTGACTGCAGGCATGATGGCGTTGATCCTGGATTGATTTCAACGCTATCACTATAATCAACTGATATCATCATCCAAGCCTTCCCGGCCCTCGCCGCAGCCCCCTCCGGCCCGCTGCGCGGGCCACCTCCCCCTGGAAGGTGGAGGAATTGGAGCGGCATTGCTCCCCTGCGGGGGAGCTCCCGCATTGATTTCCCTCCTACCTAGAACTCTGTATTAGTCTTGTGATCACCCACATAGTTGTTTCATGATGATCTTTGGTATCAATACTGACCTCTTTTAACGTCACATTTATATGACTATCCTTCAATGCTCTTGCAAACTGTCTGGAGTAAATGTTAGGGACTACACGATCTCGCGGATCAGAAATGATCAAGATATTTCGGTCGCTATCGGATTTTATCTCGTCAACGTGATCAATCGGAGAATATGGATTTTTAAACCCGAGATAATCTGTTGACCATTTTTGGTTTTTCATATACTCTTTTTCATTGAACATAGTCGAACCAAGTATCATGTTATTTATATCTTGTCTCTTGGTGAGCAATGCTGATACGGTCGTACCCGAAGCGGAAACGGCGCCTATATTGATGCGATCAGATCCGTAGATTTGTTTGAGTTGATTCACTGCGTCATTTAGGGAATCTATCGATTCTACAGATCCATGTTCATGTGTCTCACCTTCAGAGCCAAATATGCCAGGTAGCGTCACTATGATAAAGTTTTCTATATTCCAGTTTACTCGCCAACTTTCCGTCCAATTATTTACGGTATCGGAGTTTGGTAACTGTCTATATTTAATGTATATTCAAATTTCTTTTGATTTGGATAATATTTATACGATCCATTAGGCGGCATTACGAATATGTTTAATTCTTTTGACTTCTTTGAATTTCCAGGAAAATATAGGATTGAGCGATTTTATTTTCCGTATTTTACGTTCAAAACATAGGGATATCTAGGATCGACACTGAATTTCGAATCTGGCCCTGTGACTTCATGGGATGTAGCGCTGCACCCTATTAAAGCGGCGCTTAGCAGCGGAATAATTACTCTCATAATCTCGCTTCCCTCGCGAAGAGAACGCCGGTGTGCACCCCGACGCTCCCCTAGTCTCAGTTTCTGGGGACGGAACCTGCAGGCACACATGTGGCTGTCCCGCCGCCGCCGCCTGCAATCACGACGCCTCCTCCGCCAGCAGACCCCTGTCCACCGCCGCCGCTTACATAGGGAACGGTTCCTGTTGGACAGTTCACCGTGATGTCGCCTCTTTCAACTCTAATGGAATTGGGGGTCGTATTTTCCTTTGTAGAACAACCTGAAAAACAGATACTTCATCTATCGATGCGAGTTAACTGACTTGCAGATAAGGATGGATACGTCCTGCAGTCCATTTCCTTTCCGCAACGGAATGCACTCACGTTTTTCGTCTGGCGTCTCTCTTATTTTCTGGTTTTCACGTTTTATTCATCTCCTTTTCACGCGGCAGCGTTCGCGATCAGGTCATGACCCAAGGCTACCTCGTGGGCGAGGTTCTCCGCCGCATCATCGGCGCCAGCCTGGGGACCGTCTTTCGCACCGAGATCGCCGAGCCCCTGGGGGCCGACTTCCACATCGGCCGGCCGGCCAGCGAGGGCCAGGACCTCGTCATGGATATCCCCGCCCGCTTCGGCCTGGGCTTCGGCCTCGCCGGCCCCACCATGCCGACGCCCAACCCCAACACCATCTTCTGGGGCGGTTATGGCGGGTCCCTCGCCATCATCGACATGGATGCCCGCACCGCCTTCGGCTACGCCATGAACCGCATGGCCCCCACCACCACCGGCGACATGCGCGGCTTCGGCCTGATCATGGACATCTGGACGGCGTAGGCTGCCTCCAATTACTCCCCCAAAAGAGAGCTGTCGGCAAAGCCGACTGAGGGGGTCAACGGCGCCTCCGCAGACCCCCTCCGGCCCGCTACGCGGCCCACCTCCCCCTGGAAGGTGGAGGAATTCCAGGCCCCGCCTTCCCCCACGTCGCCCCACCCCGCCGCTTGACGACCGTGCCCCCCGCGCCCATCAAGCGGGGCGATGACCCTCGCCTCCCTTGCAGACGCACCCGCCGCCGCCGAATGGCGCAGCCTGGTCGAGAAGACCCTCAAGGGCCAGCCCCTCGACACCCTGGTCTCGGCCACGGCCGAGGGCCTGCCCATCGCCCCGCTCTACCTGCCGGGTGAGGGCCCGCGCACCGTCCTGGGCCTGCCCGCCCGGGACGCCGAGCGGCCCTGGGACCTGCGGGCCGCCGTCGCCCATCCCGACCCGGCCCGGGCCAACGCCGACCTCCTGGCCGACCTCAAGGGCGGGGCCGCCTCGGGCCTGGTCCGCATTGACCCGACGGGCGCCGCGGGCGTCGCCATCGGCTCCGCCGCCGGCCTGGAGGCCGCGCTGAAGGACATCATCCTGGAGATCGCCCCCGTCGCCCTCGACGCCGGCTTCCTCGGGCCCCAGGCCGCCGACTGGCTGGCCGGGGTCGCCCGCGGCTCCCCCTCCGCCAGGCTCAACTTCCACATGGATCCCCTGGGCGCCCTGGCCGCCGCCGGCGCCAGCCCGGGACCGGTGGAATCCCACCTGGTTTCCGCCGCCACGGTCGCCGCGCGCCTCGCGGCCCGGCACCCGCAGGCCGGCCTCTTCCTGGCCTCGGGCCGCATCGTCCACGAGGCGGGTGGCGGCGAGGCCGCAGAGCTGGCCTTCGCCGCGGCCAGCGCCCTCGCCTACGCGCGCGCCGCCGTCCGCGCGGGCCTGTCCATGGAGGAGGCCTGGGGCGGGACCTGGCTGGGCCTGTCCGCCGACGCCGACTACTTCGTCACCCTCGCCAAGATGCGGGCGGCCCGCGCCGTCTGGGCCCGGCTCACCGGCGCCTGCGGGGTCTCCGTCCCCGCCCGGATCGAGGCCCGCTCGTCCGGCCGCATGCTGGCGGCGAAGGACGCCTGGACCAACATGCTGCGCCTGGGCGCCGCCTGCGCCGGGGCCGCCATGGGAGGGGCCGACGCCATTGTCCTCGGGACCTTCACCGACCCCCTGGGCCTGCCCACCGCCTTCGCCCGCCGCCAGAGCCGCAACACCCAGCTGGTCCTGATGGAAGAGGCCCACATCGGGCGGGTCGCCGACCCGGCAGCCGGGTCGGGCTATACCGAGGCCCTGACCGACGCCATGGCCCGCGCCGCCTGGGCCCGCTTCCAGGCCCTCGAGGCCGCCGGGGGCGTGATCGCCGCCCTGGAGTCGGGTCTCGTCCTGCGCCAGGCCGAGGAGGCCGCCGAGGCCCGCGCCGCCGCCGGCGAGCCCCGCATCGTCGGCGTCACCGCCTTCCCGCCCGAGGCCGAGGCCCCCATCGAGGTGGAGCCCGCGCCCGCCGTCCCCGCCGCCGCCGCTCCCGATCCGCGCCTGCCGGGGCCGGACACCCGGTGCCCGCCCCTCGTCCCCGTCCGCCTGTCCCAGGCCTGGGAGTCCCGCTGATGACCCGCGCCTTCCCCGACTTCGCCGCCCTGGACTACGCCCCGCCGGCCGACGCCGCCCCGGCCTCCGGCGGCGCCTGGACCACGCCGGAGGGCATTGACGTGGCGCCCGCCTACGGCCCCGCCGATGTGGCCGGGCTGGCCGATCCCGGCTATCCGGGCCTCGCCCCCTTCACCCGGGGCCCCTACCCGACCATGTATCTCACCAACCCGTGGACCATCCGCCAGTATGCGGGTTTCTCCACGGCCGAGGACTCCAACGCCTTCTACCGCCGCAACCTGGCGGCCGGTCAGATGGGCCTGTCCATCGCCTTCGACCTGGCCACCCACCGGGGCTACGATTCCGACCATCCGCGGGTGAAGGGCGATGTCGGCATGGCCGGCGTGGCCATCGATTCCATCCTCGACATGCGCACCCTCTTCGACGGCATCCCGCTGGACAAGATGAGCGTGTCCATGACGATGAACGGCGCGGTCCTGCCGATCCTGGCCCTCTACATCGTCGCCGCCGAGGAACAGGGCGTCGCCCACGCCCAGCTGTCGGGCACCATCCAGAACGACATCCTCAAGGAGTTCCTGGTCCGGAACACCTACATCTATCCACCCGGACCTTCGATGCGGATTATTTCCGACATCTTTTCATACACTTCGCGCGAGATGCCGAAGTTCAATTCCATCTCGATCTCAGGCTATCACATCCAGGAGGCCGGGGCGACGCTGGACCTGGAGCTGGCCTACACCCTGGCCGACGGCATCGACTATGTCCGCGCCGGCGTGGCCGCGGGCATGACGGTGGATCAGTTCGCCCCGCGCCTGTCCTTCTTCTGGAACGCGGGCATGAACGCCTTCATGGAGATCGCCAAGCAGCGGGCCGGACGCCTGCTGTGGGCCAAGCTCATGAAGGAGAACTTCGACCCGAAGGACGCCCGGTCCCTGGCCCTGCGCGCCCACACCCAGACCTCCGGCTGGAGCCTCGCCGCCGCTGACGTCTACAACAATGTGCCGCGCACCCTGATCGAGGCCATGGCCGCGACCGGGGGCCAGACCCAGAGCCTGCACACCAACTCGCTGGACGAGGCCCTGGCCCTGCCCACCGACTTCTCGGCCCGCATCGCCCGCAACACCCAGCTCTTCCTGCAGCTGGAGAGCGGCCAGAACCGGGTGATCGACCCCTGGGGCGGCGCCTATTATGTCGAGCGCCTCACCGCCGAGCTGGCGGAGCGGGCGCTTGCGCACATCGCCGAGGTCGAGGCCCTGGGTGGCATGGCCCGGGCCATCGAGGACGGCCTGCCCAAGCGGCGGATCGAGGAGGCCTCGGCCCGCACCCAGGCCATGATCGACTCCGGCCGCCAGAGCGTGGTCGGCGTCAACCGCTACCGGCCCGAGACCGCCGACGTCATCCCCGTGCTCAAGGTCGACAACACCGCCGTACGCGAGCGCCAGCTGGAGAAGCTGGCCCGGCTGAAGGCCGAGCGCGATCCCGCCGCCGTCGAGGCGGCCCTCCACGCCCTGACCGAGGGCGCCCGGGGCGGCGCCAACCTCCTGGAGCTGTCCGTCGAGGCCGCCCGCGCCAAGGCCACGGTGGGCGAGATCTCCCTGGCCCTTGAAAAGGTCTTCGGCCGCCACAAGGCGAAGGCCGACGCCGTCCAGGGGGTCTACCTCAAGGCCGCCGGCGACACGCCGGCCAGCGTCCGCGCCCGCGCCCTCACCGCCGGCTTCGTGGAAGCCGACGGCCGCAAGCCGCGAATCCTCGTCGCCAAGATGGGCCAGGACGGCCACGACCGCGGCCAGAAGGTCATCGCCTCCGGCTTCACCGACCTGGGCTTCGACGTCGACATCGGCGACCTCTTCCAGACCCCGGCCGAGGCCGCGGAGCTGGCCGTGCAGAACAATGTCCACATGGTCGGCGCCAGCTCCCTGGCCGCCGGCCACCTGACCCTGGTGCCCGAGCTCAAGGCCGAGCTGGCCCGCCTGGGCCGCCCGGACATCCTGGTGGTGGTGGGCGGCGTCATCCCGCCCGAAGACTTCGACGCCCTCCGCGAAGCCGGCGTGGCCGCCATCTTCACCCCCGGAACCGTGGTGCCCGAAGCCGCCATCGAGGTCATGGACCGCCTGAACGAAGCCCTCGGCTACGCCCAGCTCAAGGGGTGAACCCAATGGGCGCCATGGAGCGATGACCGCCAGCAAGCGAGTTCGCGCTTGCACCCTGGGCGTCAATGACGTACTCGCATCGCGTGAAAACGATCCCGATCACCGTCGCCGAGACCCAGGTTTTCGCGCGTTCGGCGGAAAGGATTTGGAACGAAGCAGAGCGCGCTCAACTCGTCGACTTTATCGCTCTCAATCCCGAGGCCGGTGACGTTGTCATCGGGACAGGCGGAGTGAGGAAGTTGCGTTGGGTCGCGCGCAGGCGGTGGCCGCTTTCGCGGCGAGGATCAAGGCTGCTGCGGACGGAAGATAGGGAGGATGGCGATGTCGAGCCTTGGCAAGGACCTCATCGAGGCGATGGAAGAGGCCGCTGCGCATGCCGAGGGCAAGGGCGGGACGGCGCGCGTCCATACGATCGAGGTTCCCGACGTACGGGCGATCCGCGAGGTGCTGGGGCTCTCCCAGCAAGCGTTCGCCCGCGCCTACCGGATTCCGCTTGCAACGCTGAAGGGCTGGGAGCAGGGCCGCCGCCACCCCGACGCCACCGCCAGCGCCTATCTGTCGGTGATCGCCCATCTGCCCCGCGAGGCTCGCGAGGCGCTGAGCGCGGCGTGAGCGCTCAGGCCTGTTTCAAGGTCGACAGAGGCCCTGCCCTCGAAACTCGGACCTGGGCGCCCGTGTTCCTCGGCTCAGGCGGATTAATCGTTTGTCGTCGGCAGGCTTGTCGGCGCAACACCCTGAACGGAGCCCCCAATGCCCACCTTGCAGTTGCCCCGCCACAACCTGACCATTGGGGGCGCTGACCTCTGTGTCATCGCTGGATTGAATGTTCTTGAGGACGAAGGACTTGCCCTCGAGGTCGCCGGCCACCTGAAATCGGTGACGGAAGCGCTGGGTCTGCCCTTCGTGTTCAAAGCGAGCTTCGACAAGGCCAATCGATCCTCGCTCGACAGCTATCGTGGACCGGGACTGGATCCGGGGCTGAGGATGCTGACCGCCGTGAAGGCGAAGCACGACCTGCCCATTGCATCTGACATCCATGAGCCCGGGCAGGCCGAACGCGCGTCGGAGGTGATCGACGTTCTCCAGATTCCGGCTTTCCTTTGCCGTCAGACCGATCTCATCGTATCGGCGGCGAAGGCTGCAAAGGCCTCAGATGGCTGGCTTCACGTCAAGAAAGGTCAGTTTCTCGCGCCCCTGGACTGCGGGAATATCGTCGCCAAGGCGCGCGACGCCATCGGGGAGGATCGGGTCGTGCTTTGCGAGAGGGGTGTGTCCTTCGGCTACAACAATCTCGTCGTCGACATGCTGGGCATTGAGCAGATGCGCGGACTGGGCTGCCCCGTGACGATCGACGCCACACACTCCGTTCAGCTGCCGGGCGCAGACCCGAGAACCGGCGGGAAGTCGACAGGGGGGCGCCGGAACGGAGTCGCGACCATCGCCTGCGCCGCGGTGGCGGCTGGCGTCGATGGGGTGTTCCTCGAATTCCACCCCGATCCCGACAAGGCGCTCTGTGATGGCCCGAGTTGCCTTCCCTTAAGCTCCGCCGAGGCGCTCCTGGCAAAACTGAAGGCGTTCCACAGGGTCGCTCGTCAGTAGTCACCACACCGACCCGATACGCTGCGAGGCCAACCTCTCCGCCCCGCCTACAGTCCGAACGCGGCGCGGAACTCCGGCTTCACGGCCTCCAGCACAGCCGCAGTCACCGGCAGGGTGACCTCGTAGGCGCCCTCCACATAGGGCCCTCGGCATAGGGCGCGACCAGGATCCCGATCCGGTCAAGGGGCCGCCGGAAGGCGACGCCTCATCCCGGGGCGAAGAAAAATCCGTTCCGCTGTCGATTTGACGCCGGATTAACGATGGCCTGACGCCCGGGGAGACGTCCCCAGCTCAAGACGGTCCTGCGAGCCGGCCAACGCCCTTCAGCGCGTCGGCCGGCACAGTTTGAAACTCGAAACCAGGACCATCGTCATGAAAAAGCACTCCCTCACCCTCCTCGCCATCGGCCTTCTCGCCCTGTCGGGCGGCGCCGCGTCAGCCCAGTCCAGCCTCGACGGAGTCTCGGTCAAGGTGTCCCGCGCCGGCCTCGACCTCAACACGGAGGCCGGCGCCAGGACTCTCCTGAAGCGCATCGAGCATGCGGCCGCCGAGGTGTGCGGCGGCGAGCCTAACAACCGGCTGGATCGCTTCCAGAAGTTCCGCCCCTGCACGCGGGAAGTCGTCCAGCGCACCGTTTCGGGGATCAACTCGCCGACCCTGACCGCGGTGTACGGCGGCAGCGCAACCCTGGTCGTGGCCCGGCAGCAGACAGGCCAGTAACCCCGCGCCGCCGGCCGGCGCCTGCGCTCCGGCCGGCTCCGGGTCTTCCCCCCGGTTCGCGCGCGCGCCTGAGGCACTGGCCTTCACCACCCGAGCCCATATACTCCCGCCCGATCTCAGTCATCCAGGTCAGGGAAGGGGGCGGGGGAGTTGGAGTCCGGTCCGTCGGCGCGCGTCAGGCTTCTCGGGGGCTTCGAGCTCTTCGACCTTGATGGGGAGCCGATCCGCATCACCGGTCGCAGGGCCCGGGGGCTCATGGCGATGCTGTGCCTGGAAGGCCGCGGCGGCCTTCTCAGGGACCGGATCTGCGGGCTCCTCTGGGGAGACCGGCCCGACGAGCAGGCGCGCGGCAGCCTGCGCCAATGCCTGTTCGAACTTCGGACTGCGCTGGGTTCACGAGCCGACGCCCTTCTGGAGGTGGGACGGGAACGGGTGGCGATCCGCCCGGGCAGCCTCCTGACCGACATCGACACGCTCAGGGCCGGCCTTCAATCGGACGATCAGGACATGCTGGCCGGAACCGCCTCTCAACTCGCCTCAGGACCCTTGCTTGAGGGCATGGACCTGCCCGGCCCCTTCCAGGACTGGCTGGATCAGGCGCGCGGAGCCTGGGAGTCAGGGCTTCTTGATGAACTTTCCCGCAGGCTCGCCGTCCTTGAGGCGGAGGGACGCTGGGAGGCGGTGCGCCTTCTGTCCGAGGGATATCTCCGGCGGGATCCTCTCCAGGAGTCCGTCGCTGCGGCGGCGATTCGATCGGATGTCGCCAGCGGCCGGGCGGCTGCAGCCCAGCGCCGCTACCTCGCCATCCGGCAGGCCCTTTCGGAGGACCTCGGCGTCGCGCCGGGGCCGGAGCTGGAGCGCGCGATCGGGGCCGGGGCCCAGGATGCGCCGCCGCCCGCCCTCGCCACACCCCCTGCGGCCGGGCGCCCCGCGATGGCGCCCCAGCCCGCTGAACCGACCCTGGCGGTGCTCGCCTTCGAGAACCAGTCCGGCGATCCGGGCTTCCTCTACTTCTCCGACGGGATCTCGGAGGAGATCCTGCACGCCGTCTCCCAGACCACCCCGCTGAAGATCATCGGCCGGTCGTCGAGCTTCCTGCTGCGCGGCGCCGAGAAGTCGGCCGCCAATGTGGCCGCAAGGCTCGGGGCGACCCATCTGCTCGACGGCTCCGTCCGGCGAAGCGGCGAGCGCGTGCGCATCACCGCCCAGCTTGTCGAGTGCGCCAGCCAGACCGTGCTCTGGAGCGACCGCTTCGATCGCGAACTCTCCGACGTCTTCGCCCTCCACGACGACATCGCCCAGGCGGTGGCGGGCGCGCTGAAGAGCCGGTTCGCCCCCCGCGGCATCGGGGCCGTCGATCCGGTCGCCCTGGATCTCTACCTGCGGGCCCGCGAACTCAGGCCCGATCGGCTGGGATACGACTCCGCCCTGCTCGTCCAGGCCCTGGAGCGGGTTCCCGACTTCGCCTCCGGATGGGAGGCCCTCGCCTACAGCGAGGCGGTCGAGGCCCGCTACGGGTTCGATCCGGCGCGCTTCGGCGACCATCTGGCGAGGATGGAGGCCGCGGCGGAGCGGGCCCTCGCCCTGGATCCGGAAACCGTCACGCCGTTTCGCGCGCGTGCAATGACCGCGCCCCTCTGCGGCGCCTACGCCGAGAGCGAGCGCCTGATCAACCTTTGCCTGGCGCGTCGGGCGAATGATCCACTGGACCTGATCCACGCTGGCGGCATTGCGGCCTCCGTGGGCCGCAACCGGTTGGCGCTGGCCTATGCCGAGTTGGCCTGCGAACTCGACCCTCTGGATCAAGTCACCTTCAGCGTCCACGCGATCTACCTCGTGGCGGCCGGGCGATGGAGCGAGGCGCGGCGACAGTTCGATCTCGGCATCCGCCGCTGGCCCGACGGGGGCTTTCTGCGCTCAAGCGCCATCGTCAGCGCCATCCAGACCGAGGACTGGGACCAGTTGGATCTTTGGACCCGGGCGTCCGGCGACGCCGGGATCTACGCCGGATGGATCGAGTCCCTGGCCGCCCACGCCCGGGAGGCCCGCGTGTCGAACCCGGCGCTCGGCGCACAGTTCCTCGCCGGACAGAAGGCCCTGCTGGAGTCCACGGGCCTGGTCGCCCTGTCCCACCTGGGCCGCCTCTGCCAGTACGGCCTGGCGGATGAGGCCTTCGCCCTGGTCGAGGCCGCAGACTTCAGCCCCTACTTCCTGCGGGGGACCCGATGCGCACCGCCGGACGTGAGTCTCTCCGCCCTCTTCTGCTTCGACCAGAAGGCGCTCCGCGCCGACCCCAGATTCCTGCGCCTGTGCGCCAAGCTGGGACTTTGCGAGTACTGGGCGACGTCCGGCAAGTGGCCGGACTGCGCCGATGAGGTGGACTACGATTTTCGCACCCTGGCGAAATCCCTGGCGTCGCTTTGAGCGCCACGGGCCGCCGTCACAAGAGAGAAGGATCGACCGTGACCAAGATGACCCCCGCCGAGGCGATGACCGCCATGCTCGAGGCGCTCGCCCCCAGTCAGCGGCCCTTTGGCTATGGACAGTTGCTCGAGGCCGCCCAGTCCCTGACATCCGGCTCGGCGACCCAGGCGGCCCTGATCCTGGGCGTCCTCGGCACATCCCAGTTCGCGCGCATCGCCACCCCGCCGCCGGTCGGCGTCCCGCTCAGCTTCCCGGCCGACCATAGGGTCCACCTGGAGAACAGCGAGGAATGGTACTGGATCAGCGCCAATCTGACCGCCAGCGACGGCGTGACCAAGCTTGGCGTGCTGACAACCACCCAAAGCACGCGGCTGGTGCCCCAGGACATCCAGGCCAGCGCCGGATGGAGCGACGCTGAGTCCCATGTCGCCTACAGCGCGACCACTGTCGCGGTGAATGATGGAACCCGCAGCTTCCTGGTTCGCCGCAAGCCGAACGTGAAGTGGCGGATCGGGGGCGACGACGTGGTCTTCCCGTCTGTGGACCAGCCGCTCTATCGTTGCGGTGACGACGTCATGACCTGGGGAAGCGAACAGGTGCTGCCCCTGCGGGTCCAGTCGGGCGACGAGGACATGTCCATCGATCTGACCCTGTCCACGGACATGCCCCTTGAAAGCGCATGGTTCCTCCAGGCGCTGGCCGGTCGCTCGCCGCCGCCGCGACCGGGCATCTATTACAGCTGGCCGCAACTGAAGGTGACCGGAACGGTCACGCTGGGCGGGAAGGTCTATGAGGTTTCCGGAACCGGCTGGATTGACCACCAGTTGATGATGGCGACGCCCCCTGACCCCATCCATCCGCCGCCGCCCATTCTCCCGCCGACCATCGACAGCCTCGATCGCGGCTATAGCGGCTGGCAATGGTGCCAGTTCAACTTCGAGAATGGGGACGCCTACACCGGCGCAACCTTCCAGGACGGTCCGTTCCGGACAAACCTGAAGTCGACCTTCAGCGGATACATCACCAAGGTGGACGGCGCCTGGGTCACGCAGGTGGTCGATGCGGAATGGCGCCTCGACGCCCTCATCAACACCCTGTTCGATGTCCTTCAACCGACCGAGTGGACCTATCAGCTCAATGGAGCCCAGGGGGCGGGATCGGGCGCAGCCGCAACGGCCGGGACGATCGTCGCCACGCCGCTGCATGCTGACGGGTCCTTCCTCAGCGATGGCCTGGGGGTCCTTTCAGAGGTGGCCGCCACTGTGATCCTGACACGCAGCCCTGAAGGGGGGCCAGCCACCACCCTGGCGGGCGCCGGGTATTGCGAGACCGTCGACGCGGAACCCCGGGCCTTCTACGTGAAGCGGGCGCTCGCCATCCTGGCGGGCGAAGCGGAGCTCCCGCCACCCTGAGAGGCCGTCAGAGGAACAGACGCCCGTCGCGGCCCGGCCCGGACCGGCAAACTGCGCCCGGGTCGCTCACGGCCCGAAGGCTGCCCGGAACTCCGGCTTCACGGCCTCCAGCACCGCCGCGGTCACCGGCAGGGTGACCTCGTAGGCGCCCTCGACATAGGGCCCTGCGGCATAGGGGGCGACGAGGATGCCGATGCGGTTGAAGCGCTTCCGGTCGGTGGATCCCAGGACCACCGCCTGCCCGGAGGGGCGGATGCAGGCGTCGAACTCATCGCCGCTGGCGCGGTCCACGGGGGCGCCCCGGCGCGCCGCCCGCTCGCGGTCGAGGGCGTCACAGAAGGGCGCGCGGATCGCAGCGTCCAGCGCCTCGGGCGAGGTGAACAGGTCCAGGGGAGGCCGTTCGACCCCCGTCCTCCGGTCCCAGACCAGGGAGTCAAAGCCCGTGTTCGGGTGGGCGCCGCCCTCGAAGACACTGAGGCTCTGGGACAGGCTCAGCCAGGCCGGCAAGGCCGCGGCCACCTTCCACTCCACCGAAAGCTCATGAGGGAGGAAGGGGCGGCCCGGTTCGGCGGCGGCCTCCTGCCGGGCCTGGCCGGCCGCCTCGGCGAAGGCGCGCCGGACCGCGTCCTGGTCCTTCGCCAGGCGCGCGCGCAGGGCCGGGACAGCCTCCACCGCCGCAGGCCAGCGATAGGTGAAGACATAGTCCGCCGTCCGGACCTCCACCCCGCTGGATCCGGGCGCCGGACCGGCCGCCGCCAGCAGGAGCGCGAGCCCGGCGAGGAAGACCCTGCGGGGCGTGCGGCGGCTCAAACGATGTCGCCAGCCGCCGCCTCGGCCAGCAGGTAGAGCCGCCCGGCCTCGGTGGACAAGAGGGCGCCGACCTCCCGTCCCGAGCGGTCGCGGCGGGTCGCCGTCTCGATCTCGGTCTGGTAGCGGGCGAGGAAGTCCATGACCGAGCGGCGCATGCGCGGCTCCTCCAGCAGGCGGCGCGACAGCTTGCGGGTGGCGGCGGGGGCGAGGCGGCGCACCGTCTCCCGGGCCAGGTCCCCCTGCCCGTCGGAGATCATGGTCGACAGCTCATCCACCCGGGTGATGGGCAGGAGCACGGTGGGATCGATGCCCAGGGCGCGGATCTCGTCGGCCAGGAAGTCCATGGACTCCGAATCCGGTCCCGTCCTCTGGCCGTTCGCGTCGACGGTCGAAAGCAGGTCCCGCCAGGTCCAGCCGCCTGCAGCGGGGGGTGTGCGGCCCGAAGTCGGAGCGGCGGGCCGGGCCGGGGCGGGCGCCGGCGCCTCGGGGCGGAGCCCCCCCAGGGCCTCGGGAGGACCGCCGGCCGCCTCGAAGATCTCCGAGAAGGTCTCGTCGCTGACCGGCCTGGCCGGGGTGAGGCGCAGGCGGCGCCGGGGCGTTTCGTCCTCGGCCTCCGGGGCGGCGGCAGGAGTTGGAGCGGGCGGGCTCAGGGCGGCGGACCTCAGCGGGGCCGGCGTTGGCGCGGGGGCCGGAGCCGGGGTCTGGGCGCCGCCGGCGACGGCCACCGAGCCCATCATCTTCACCGCCTCGCTGAGCATGTCGAAGTTCCGCCGGACCCGGTCCTGGAAGGCGGCGTCGATGGCCTGGGTCTCCTCGGCGGTGCGGCGGGCCTGGTCGAGCAGGCCGTCCATGCTCTCGGTCACCGCCTCGCGGACCTGCTCGGCCTGGGAGCGGGCCTTCTCGGGAAGGCTGGCCACACGGTCCTCGATCCGGCCCAGCATGCCGGCCAGTTCGTCCAGGGTGCGGCGGGCGGCGGAGGCGCCCTGCTCCAGCCGGCGGGCGGTGGCGTCCCCGGCCTCCTCCACCATCTGGGCGGAGCGGGCGATCAGGCTGCGGGCCTCCTCCAGCCGGGACTCAAACACCTGGTTGGCCTTCTGGCCGGCCGAGAAAGCGGCCTCTGCCAGCTGGTCCACCTGGGCCCGGGCGGCGTCGGCGTTCCGGTCGGCGGCCTTGCGGGTCTCCTCGGCGGCGGCGCTGAGGGCCTCGATGGCGGCGCGGGTCTGGGTCTCCAGGCGCTGGCGCTCCTCGGCGGCGGTCCGGGCTACGGCCTCCAGGGCGTGGCGGGTGGACTGGCCGAACTCGTCGCGCTCGGCGCGGGCGGCGTCGGCGAACTCGCGGAACTGGCCGGCCGCCTCCTGGATCAGGGTGGCGAGGGCCTCGCCGCCCTTGATCGCGGAATCGCGCATGTCGGCGGCGGACAGCCGGGCCTGGCCGCCCACCTCGGCCAGCCGGGCCAGGTGCGCCTCGCCCTGCGCGGCCAGGCCTTCCTGCTCAGCCTTGAGGGCGACCGCCGCGGCCAGGAGGGCGTTGCGGCGGGTATCGAGGGTGGTCTCCACCCCCTGCATGTGGTCGGCGAGGCTGGAGCCGGCGCCCTCCAGGCGCAGGGCCTGCTGGCCCAGGGCCTCACTCGCCGCCCGGGCGGCCTCCGCCAGGTGGCCCGCCGCCTCGGTGAAGCCGGTGGAGCGGGCGGTGAAGGAGGCTTCGGCCTCGCGCAGCTGGGTCTCGGCCAGGTCCGAGACCTCTCCCACCAGCCGGGCCTGTCGGGCGATGGCGTCGGTGACGGCGCTGGTGCGGGCGTCGAGCCCGGAGGCAAGGCCCTCAAGCCGCTCCCGCTCCCGGCCCAGCCCGGCGGCCATCTCCCCGGCGGTGGTCCCGGCGGTGCGGGCCGCTGCGTCCAGCCGGCCCGCCTCCGCCTCCATGGCGGAGCGCAGGCCCTCAAGCCGCTGCGCCATGCGCTCGGCGGCCTCGCCAGCCCGGGCGACCTCCGCCTGCAGGCCGGTGGCGATCTCCCCGGCGCTGATCCCCGCGGCCACGGCCGGGGCGACCATCTCGTCGGCCAGTCGAGCGGCCCGCCCGCTCTCCCGGCGCAGGCGGCGGCCCTCCACGAAGAGGCTGGCGGCCACCCAGACCAGGCCCGCCGGGCCAATGGCCATGGCCCCCAGGACCATGAGGACGAAGGGGTCATAGTCAAACGGCGCCTTGCCCTGCCGGTAGCCCAGGGCGAAGGCGATCGGCGCAAAGGCCCAGAGCACCGAGACGAAGGCGGCGGCCAGCCAGACCGGGGCGTCCGAGGGGGGCTTCGGGGCCCGGCGCCGGGGCGCAACCGGCGCCGTCAGGAAGGCGGGCGGGGCCGGGGACTCCGCCGGCGCGGGCGGATCCGCCGCCTCAGTCGCCTCGGGCGCGTCCGCAGCGGCGGTCTCCGGGAGGGTCGGCTCCGGGTCGACGGCCTCGGGCCGGTCAGCAGCGGGATGGGACATGGGGCGGAGCTTCCGGAAGGCGGCGCGAATGCTTCAGCCGGCGCCGAATTCATCCGCTACGGAAAGGACTTAACCACGAAGCTGCGTCCTGAGGAAGCCGAAGTCGCACCCCTCCCCGGCAGGCCGCCCCGCCCGCCGCCGACATCACTTGAGAAGTCCCTTACAAGACTTTGAAAACAATCCGATTCTCGTCGTGATCTCCGGGGACTGGGCGCCCTCCCGCGCCTGGGCGCGGGCCGGCCATGGTTAGCCCCCGAAGGTCAGGACGATCTTGCCGAAGTGCTCGCCGGCCTGCATGGCGCGGAAGGCCTCGCGCACCTCGGTGAAGGGGAAGACCTTGTCCACCACCGGCCGGATCTGGTGCAGGGCTATGGCCCGGCACATGGCCTCGAACATCTCGCGGGAGCCCACCGACAGGCCCTGGAGCCTGGCGTTATTGCCGATCAGGACTCCTGGATTGACCCCCTCGCCCGCCCCGGCCACCACGCCGATGATGGCGATGTGGCCGCCGATCCGCACGGCCCGCAGGCTCTGCTGGATGGTGCCGGCGCCGCCCACCTCCATGATGAAGTCCGCCCCGACCCCGCCCGTGGCCTCGCGTACGGGCCGCGACCATTCCGGCGTCGCCCGATAGTTGACCAGGTGGTCGGCGCCCAGCAGGCGGGCCCGCTCGAGCTTGGCGTCCGAGGACGAGGTGACGATGGTCCGCAGGCCCGCCGCGTGGGCGAACTGCAGGCCGAAGATCGAGACCCCGCCCGTCCCCTGCAGCACCACCGTGTCGCCAGGCTCCAGCCGGGCGTCCTCGAACAGGCCTCGCCAGGCGGTCAGGCCGGCGCAGGCCAGGGTCGAGACCTCTTGGTCGGTCAGGAAGTCCGGGACCTTCGAGACCCCCTCCTGGCTGAACACCTGCAGTTCGGCGCCGGCGCCCGGGATGGGGCTGCCGAGGGCGCTGGTCAGCTTCTCCACCGTCGCCCGGCCGGAAGTCCAGTTCTGGAAGAAGAGGGTCGAGACCCGGTCGCCGGGCTTCACCCGCGTGACGCCCTCGCCCACCGCCTCGACCACGCCGCAGCCGTCGGAAAACGGGGTGATGGTCCCGGCCATGGCCGGTCCGCGGCTGTAGACCCCTCCGACCATGAGCAGGTCGCGGTAGTTCAGCGACACGGCGCGCATGCGCACCAGCACCTGGCCGTGGCCGGGCTTTGGCTCGGGCCGCTCGACCACCTCGACGCGATCGACGCCCCATGGCTCGGAAACCTGAATGGCGCGCATGACGATTCCTCCCGGGAGACTGTTGATTGGCGGCCATAGTCCCCGAAGGGCGGTCGGACGCAAGGGGCGAGGCCCCCGGTCCTCCAGCAGACCCCCTCAGCCGGCCCAGCCGACCGCCCCCCAATTCCTCCCCCCAGGGGGAGGTGGACCGCGAAGCGGGAC